>ERZ795046.1196-NODE-1196-length-27596-cov-4.562434_pt1 | contig 27596 bp, 25 predicted proteins | sample MGYA00375130_ERZ795046 | MGnify/ENA primary metagenome ERZ795046 (study PRJEB30175, sample SAMN05720202) | activated sludge metagenome | isolation source: anaerobic digester from wastewater treatment plant | place: Japan | collected 2015-05-15 ...
GTCAATGACGACCGGGCCAGGTTGTTAAACGGGCGCCTGCAGCAGCTGGAGGCCTCGCTCAACTCGATGATGGCCGTCCTGGATGAGAAGATGCTGGAGGTAAACGATGCCGATTGGCGGCGGTTGCTGGAGACGCCGGAGCTTGCGCCGGTGGCCTTCTCTCTCGATGAGCGCCGGACTAATGCCTGCGAAAAGATGGCGGCAGAGCAGGAAACACTGGCCAACGACCTGGCCGTGGACGGCTACCACGGCTGGTCCAATCAGTATAACCTGATCGCCGGCCGGATCACCATTCCCTGGATGCGGGAGGGCAGAAAGCTGGCTCTCTCCGTCGGCCAGGCGTTCAACATTTTTGCCGATCCCGATCCGGCTGCCAGGGTGGCCATGGCTGAAAAGTGGGAGCAGGCCTGGAGCCGGGAGGCCGAACTATGCGCGAGTGTCCTCAATCATCTCAGCGGTTTCAGGCTAAACCTTTACCGGCACCGGGGCTGGGACGATATTCTTAAGGAGCCCCTGGCCAATAACCGCATGTCTGCAGAAACGCTCCAGGTAATGTGGGACGCCGTGGAGAAGAACAAGGATATTTTTGTCAACTACCTGGAGCGCAAAAAGAAGCTGCTGGGCCTGGAAAAGCTGTCCTGGTTCGACCTGGACGCTCCCCTGGGCGAGCTGAACCAGAAGTATACCTATGCCCAGGCCTGCCGTTTTGTGGTGGAGAACCTGGCCACAGTCATCCCCAAAATGGCCGATTTTTGCGACGGCGCCTTTCAGAAGCGCTGGGTTGAAGCGGAAGATCGCCCCGGCAAGCGCGCCGGCGCTTTTTGCAGCGGCTTTCCCGTGAGCCGTGAATCCCGGGTGTTTATGACCTTTGCCGGCAGCCCCCGCAACATCCTCACCCTGGCCCATGAAATGGGCCACGCCTATCACCATCATGTTCTATTCGACCTGCCCTTTCTGGCCCAGCGCTATCCCATGAACGTGGCCGAAACCGCCTCCACCTTTGCCGAGATGGCGGTGGCCGATGCGGCCGTTGAAAAGGCTGCGACACGGGAGGAAAAAATCGCCCTGCTGGACGGCAAGGTTAGAAGCAGTGTCAGCTTTTTTATGGACATCCATGCCCGCTTCCTGTTCGAAACCGCTTTCTACGAACGGCGCCGCCGGGGCCCCGTCGGGGTTGACGAGTTGAACCGGCTCATGATCGAGGCGCAGCAGAAGGCTTACCGGAATAGCCTGGACAATTACCATGCTCATTTATGGTGCTCTAAACTTCACTTTTATCTTACCCGGGTTCCTTTTTACAACTTTCCCTATACTTTTGGTTACCTGTTCAGCACCGGGATTTACGCCCTGGCCAGGGAAACCGGAACCGGTTTTGAAGAGCGCTACATCAACCTGTTACGGGATACGGGGCGCATGCGCGTCGAAGATCTGGCCGCCAGGCACCTGGGCGTTGACCTGACCGGGCCTGCATTCTGGCAGCAGGCCGTGGACATGGCGGCAGCCGATGCCCGGGAATATCTCCGGCTTACGGAGTAAAAAAGCAACCGCGCGATGATGCAAAATTTTAATGATATCCCGCTGGAGAAACGGAGTGTATTTAATGACAACCCGGGTTATCGTTCCCACGTACAAGTATGACCTGGCAAACTCCTGCAACTGTTTACAGAGGATGAGTTTTACACCGGCAGGCACCCGGAAGCCTGCGCCTATTTCAAAGACAGGTTTGACCGGAAGCTGTTCAATCTGAATTGACGCCCATAAAAGAAAATTGTTATAATTGCTTTTGGCAAAAAGCAATTCCTTCCTTTTACCTTTCGGCCCAATCCGCCTGCCGGAGTAAACCGGAACCGGCTTTCTTCCCGGACGGAGAAAGCAGTTATTATCCTGCAGAGGAGGTCGCCGCCCGTGATAAACTATTACGCGGACAAGTACCGCGGCGAGGGTTATTACTGGGGGACAACTCCGTCAGCCATCTGTTACGAAATATTGAAGCTTATCCCCCCCGTGCGGCCGCTCAAGCTTCTGGACATCGGCTGCGGCGAGGGGAGAAACGCCGTATTCTTTGCCCGGAACGGCTATATCGTTTCCGCTTTCGACCTGGCCCCAGACGGAGTAGAAAAAACCAGGCAGATGTCCGCCGAGGCGGGGGTGACGGTTAACGCGTTTGAAGCCGATCTGCTTACCTACCGGTTCAAAGAGCGCTTCGACATTCTCTTCTCCGTCGGTGTTCTGCATTACATCCCTCCCGCCCTGAGAAAGGAGATTTTTGAACATTACAAGGCCGGGACGGCAAGGAACGGGCTGCACGCGTTTTCCGTTTTCGTCAAAAAGCCTTTTATCGAAGATCCCCCCGAGAAAGAACCCCATGCCCACCCGTGGATATCCGGCGAACTGTTCACATACTACCACGACTGGAAAATCGAGTTCTGCAGCGAGGACATTTTCGACTGTCTCTCCAGCGGCGTGCCGCACCGGCACGCCGTGAACCGGATCATTGCCCGGAACGTTTAATGTTCCCGCCGGAGCCAAAGGGACGGTGACGTTGACTCACCTTTTTTTCAGCGATGAGTCACGGTCACCGTTCCTCCGTTTCTCCCTTTGTCTTATTTTCCGTCTTGCCCGGAAACAGGCTGTCGTGCCCCAATTTCCCGGTGAGATACCCCAGGGTTGCGCCAAAAATAAGATGATCCAGCAGTGAAAGCAACGGCGTAAGCGGCTTCTTTTGGGGAAGCCCAAAGCCAAGCTTTAATGGCAATCCTTTAAGCGCCATCCAGTAAAGGGTGCCTATTCCCATCCCTTTAGCGATGGCATAATCCCGGCCCGTTGCCGATAAAACATACGCGGTAATTACTCCCGTTGTAGCCGCCAGGGCCTGGTTGGCAATAACGCCGATTGCCTTCCCCGGCAGGGTTTTGATCTGGTTCCGCTTGACAAATACGTTGCTGGCCGCCTGTTCGTAGGTGTGGTCAGTTAAACCCCTTTTATACTCGAGCTCATTCAATACCCTTCCCGGTATGGAAGCCACCAAACCGGTAACAATGCCAAGCAAGATACGGTCTTTAATTTTCATTTGAGCCACCCCTTGTTACTATCTCCTGATCTTGAGGTTTTATAAGTGGCAACGATAAGAAGATTAACAGTGCAGGGTTTAAGTAGGTGATCGAAAGTTGCATGGCGAATGAATCCGTTAAAATCGTCCCTAAGAACGATGCATAAATCCGACTCCGGGACCTGTGCACGCCCAGCTTGTTCGGATAAACTGGTATTGCGGCGGCGCGAAGCAATAAACGTCCCGCCAGCTTGACGTAAGGAGGCGGAAATTATGGAACGAAGATTTTGGGGGCTGGTATTGCTCCTTATCGGAGTGGCCGCCATGCTGCAGGGGATTGGGATCTACAATTTTGGCCTCGCTTTCTGGCCCGTGGTTCTCCTGCTTCTGGGCATGGTCCTGGTCCGGTTCAGCTGCATTCACTGGTCAGTTTCCTGGATTTTGCTGGGAACAGGCTTGTGGGTGGGTGGCATCGGTCTACTTGAGATCCTTTTCAATGCCGGAGTTACTACGCTCAGGGGCGCGGATGTCACCCGCAATGCCTGGCCTATTTTATTGATCGCTCTGGGTGCCTCGATTATGTTTGGCAGCAGAACCTGGTTCAAATGGCGCTGCCAAATTTCAAGTGAAAACTCTCATTCTTGCACGCAACATCTAAAAATGGGCGATCTCTATCATGGGCGGGAATCCTGGATACTTGACGGGGATCTCGATCTCCAACACGGTGTCGGCGATGCTGTCCTGGACTTAACCACGGCCGAGATCAGCGAGGGAGCGCACAATATTACGATTAGAATGAGCATCGGAGAGCTGCTGATCCGCCTGCCGGACCATGTCAGCGCCGAATTGGACACTGCGGTCTCAATCGGCACGCTGCAGCTGCTGGACGAGCACCGGTCGGGAATGGGTGGGTTGTCGCTGCAGCGGAAAATTACAGTGGAGAATGCCGCCGCTGTCCTGTGCATTAATGCCAGGCTCGGTATTGGCGAGCTTACTGTGGTGCGGGCTCCGGCCTCTCCCGGGGATATAGGATGACTCATGAGCGTATTTTTGGGCTGCAGTGGCGCCTCACCGCTGTTTCCCTGGTGGCCGGTATTTGCTCGCCGGCGCTGGCAGCTGGGGGGTACCTGGCGGGTACCGCCCTGGGGCTCAGTCCTTCTACTGCCCTGGCCGCCGGTTCAGCCGCCGGTGTCATCCTGGGATTGGCCGCAGCCGCGGCCTGTTTTATCATCGCCCGTTCAGTAAAGTTGAGGCTGTGGGAGGCCGGGCGCATGGCCGGCTTAATCGCCCGCGGCGATCTGAAGGCGCGGCTCCGTCCCGGCCCCCCCGACGAGCTGGGATGGCTGGAGGAGCGTTTGAATCTGATGGCCGGGCACCTTGAGACAGCGGTGGGGCAGCTGCGCAAACTGGCAGAAGAGAACCGGCTGCTGGGGGAGGAGGCAGGCCGCGGCGCCGCCCTGGAAGAGAGGGCGCGCCTGGCCCGCGACCTGCACGACACGGTTAACCAGCAGCTCTTTGCCCTGGCCATGCGCCTGGCCGCGATCCGCCGCCGACTGGATGAAAGCGGGAAAATCGCGGCGGCGGAGATGCAGGAGCTGGACGCGCTCGAAACTCTGGCCCGGCAGGCGCACAGCCAGACACGTGAGCTGATTATGCAGCTTCGCCCGGTGTCGCTGGAGCAGCAAGGGCTGGGCGCGGCCTTGCATGAATATGTCACCGGCGCGGCCTCCCGTGAAGGATGGGAAGTTGAGCTGGATATAGACCGGTCGGTACGACCGGGCGCAGAAGTCGAGGAATGCCTTTTCCGGATTGCCCAGGAGGTGCTTAACAATACAGCCAAGCATGCCCGGGCCGGCTGCATCCGGGTGGAGCTCGCCCGGGTGAGCGAAGGAATTTTGCTGAGCATTGCCGATGACGGTATCGGTTTTGATACGCATGCCGCATTCCGTCCGACCTCCGTAGGTTTGCGCGGCATCCGCGAACGGGCGGCAGCCGTGGGCGGCCTCTGCCGCATCGAAAGCGCTCCCGGCCGGGGAACGGAGATCACCGTCACCGTCCCCATGGAAAAGGGGGAGGTAAATAGATGATCCGGGTGTTACTGGTTGACGATCACGGCATGGTCCGGGAAGGGCTGAAGATTTACCTGGAAACGGAGAAGGACATCCAGGTGGTTGGGGAGACTGCAGACGGCGCCGCAGCGGAGGCGCTGGCCGCAACGCTTAAACCGGATGTCATCCTCATGGACCTGGTGATGCCCGGAATCGACGGCGTGGAAGCTACAAAACGCTGCCTTGCCGCAAGTCCAGAATCAAAGGTGATCGTTCTCACCAGCAAGCCCGATGATGAGCTGGTGCTGCCGGCAATCCGGGCCGGCGCGTTTTCCTACCTGCTCAAGGATATCTCCGCTGCTGAACTTTCCGCGGCCATCCGCAGCGCCGTAGTGGGCCGGCCCACCCTCCATCCCATGGCGGCGGCGCGCATGATGCAGGAGATAAACGATCCGCTGCCGCACGCTGCCGGTGAGCTCAGCCCCCGTGAGCTGGAGGTCCTGAAGCTAATTGGGGAGGGCCTCACCAACAAAGAGATTGCCGAGCGCCTGTTCATTGCCGAGCGGACGGTCAAGAGCCATGTCACCCGTCTCCTGGAAAAACTCTCTTTGCGTGACCGCACCCAGCTCGCCATTTACGCTATCCGCAACAAGCTGTGTTAATTGCTAACCGCTATCTCCTCCCGTGATTATTACCGCGAACGTGGTTGACTTTCCTTTACATAGAAAATAGCGAGTTGACTTCGCCGGATCTAAGCCACTTTTTCGGCTCAGAAGCGGCGGTAGCTGGTAAGATAAAAAGGGATCAGACTTTTTTTCTGCGGCGGTGTATTAATATATGGAGAAGGAAAGGGACGGTGGCAGATGCCGCAGGATCTGTTGAGGGAAATGGTGGAGCAGCACGGGAACGCGATTTACCGCCTGGCCCAGCGGTATACGGGAGACAGATTCCTGGCGGAGGATATTGCCCAGGAGACATTCCTGCGCGCCTGCGCCAGGCTGCAGAGCTACGACCGGAGCAGGCCAGCCGGTCCCTGGCTGTTCCGCATCGCCTTGAATCTCTGCCGCAACCGGCGGCGCGCCGCCCGGGAAATCCCGGTGGAAGAACGATTCGCGGCAGAGGCCGACCCGGGGCCGGGGCCGGAACATATTTACCTGCAGCAAGAAACAGAGCAGGAGCTGGCCGCGGCGCTGCGGTCTCTGCCCCCGGTCTACCGGGAGGTGCTGATCCTGAAGCACGTAAACGAGTTAAGCTACGCTGAAATAAGCGCCGTTCTCGGCCTTAACCTCAGCCTGGTCAAAAACAGGCTTTACCGGGGCCGGATCATGCTGCGCGAAGCGCTGCAGAAAGGGGAGAATAAGCGGTGAAAAAGTGTCCCGGGCCGCTGACCTGGCAGGCCGTGGTGGATGGAGAAGAGGATGGGGCCCGGTATGCGGCGCACCTGGAGCGCTGCCCCGCCTGCCGGGCGGTCTACGATGAAATCAGGGAGGCGGCGGATCTGGCCGGCCGCCTGCGCTGCAGCGTGGTGCTCCCGCCCGGCTTTGCCGGCGCCGTGGCGGAGAAAGCCCGCACCCGCCTTGCCACGGCCCGCTCTCTCCCGGCGGGGCTTGTTGCGGCGTTGATGTTCGTTGTTACCGGGGCGTCTGCGCTGCTGCTGAGCCAGGGTTACTGGTCCTGGTGGCTGAGCGTAGGCCTGACCCGCAGCTGTAGCCTGCTTATGGACGCCTTCTTTGGGATAACTTACCTGGGAAAAAACCTCAACCAGGCCTGGCTGCTGGTGCCGGCCTTGCTGCTCGTTTTGCTGGAGATAGCAGCGTTGAAGAAACTAAAGACAGTGGAGGAATGTTAAAAGATGAAAAAGGCAAAGAGGGCTTTAGTGTTCCTTCTGGCCCTGCTGCTGCTCGCGGGAGTTGCCGCCGCCCAAGAAAACATTATCGAAGGGGACATCAACAAGGCCGCGGGAGACCTGGAGATTCTCCGCGGCACCATGGTAAACGGCAATGTCACCGTGAACATGGGTGAAGTTGATATTCTCGGCACGGTCAACGGAAATGTAAGCAACAACATGGGCCAGATCACCGTGCACGGAGAGGTCAACGGAAACGTGGAAGCCAACATGGGCCAGGTGCTGATCACGGGCAGTGTCAGCGGTGACGTGGTAGGGCGCATGGGCGAGGTGATCGTGGAAGGAGTTGTCGGCGGCAACGTGAAAGCGGAACTTGGTGCGGTTCAGATCAGGGGCACGGTTGCCGGCGGCGTAGACAGCGGCCTCGGCGAACTGCGTATTCCCGGCGAGGTGCTGGGAAATGTGAGCAGCCGGGGGAGAAAGGTGATTATTACCGGGACCGTCCGCGGGGATGTTTCGATCGCCCGCGGCATTGTCGAGCTCGGCCCCGAAAGTGAAGTCGGCGGCAGGGTTTATGTTGAAAAGGGCATGGTTAAGGCTGCCGAGGGGGCCCGGGCGGGCTCAATCGAGGTAGCCGAAGAGCTCAGCGAGGCCGAGATTGACCGGTTGTTCCGCTCGGAGGGGTATCGTTTCCACGGTCTCGATGACCTTGAGGATGTTGGGGATATCCTGGGGGCTGTATTTGATAGATTCGTCCGTGCTCTCAGCAGCATCAGGCCGTCTCCCAGGGGCTGGAGGTTCTCCCCCTGGATCTCACAGTTCGGCTGGCCCGGACGCGTAGCCCGGGGGCTGTTGAACATGGTGGTCCTGTTTGCCCTGGCCGCGCTGACCTTCACCCTTTTTCCGCGGCAGGTTCAATCTGCCGGGGAGGCGGTTTTATCCCGAACCGGCGCGGTGCTCGGCTGGGGATTGCTAGCCCTGGTCCTGGCCATACCCCTGATGATCCTCCTGGCGATCACGATCATCGGTATTCCCCTAATCTTTGTGGAAATGCTGGCGCTGGCGCTGGCCGGCATCCTTGGCTACACGGGCCTCTCCTGGCTTGTCGGTGGGAAAGTACTTGGCGCCGCCTCCGCAGGCACGGTCAATCCACTCGGAACGATTGCCCTCGGCGTACTGATCCTCGGCGCAGTCAGCATGATCCCGCTGGCAGGCTCCCTTTTCTCTTTGGTAATATTTGTCCTGGCGGTGGGCGCAGCCCTGGCCACCCGCTTCGGCTCGCTGGGACCGGCACCCACCGGGGGGCCACCCGCGCCTACTGAAAGCGAGTCGTAGGGGCTGCATCAAAATATGCGGGCGGGCGTGGAAGCCCGCCCCTACGTTTTCATGCGAACGGCGCCCAAACTTCGGCCGCAGGAATCCGAACAGGGCCGGCGATTTTATTTCCGGAGAGACGATCACCACCGGGTCTCTTAATCCAACCTTTGTCAAATGTTTTTTGAGTCGGAGGGACGGTGACTTTGACTTACCGTCTCCGGATTCCGCAATATAGGCAAAGGCCTCTCCCCGCGGATGCCAGTGAAACTCCTTGACCTGGCATTGATCGCCGGCGGCAAAGGTTTCGAGTAAAACTTGATCGGGAAACTTGTAGAGTAACAAATCGCCGTCTCTTAGGAAAGAAGAAAATTGAGGGATGCCTTAATTGCCTTTTCCCAGGATTCATACAGAAACAAACTTGACAGGCCGGAAATATTAATTACAATATAAATTAGTTTATGATATAAACCCTATTAGCGAGGTGGATGCCATGAAGAAGGAAGCTCCGAACCTGGACGAAGTGCTTTCCGACCTGGCTGCAATCAAGGAGGCTTTTCTCAAGAGCAGCGGCATCTTTCGCTTTTTTGATGCCGGCGGTCTTTTGAGGGGTGTACTGCTTATCGGCGGCATATTAATCGCCTTCTTTGCCGCGGCCTTTCACCTTCTTGTGAAACATTACGGCACCTTTGCCGCTGCACCTGCGCACTATAAAGCGCTGTTCTGGATCCTGCTGGCCCTGTCCATCCCCCTTACCGCCTATCTAAAAATAAACAACTTTTTACGGGGCGCGCGGCTGGTGAAAAGCAATATGACCCTCTATAAACTGATAAAAGAGATCTATACACCCCAGTTTATATCGATGAGCCTGCCTCACCTGGCTGCCATCGCGCTGGCTGTTTTTTTCCTATACCAGAAGGAGATGACTCTCTACCTGGTGCCCGTTCTTGCTCTCCTCTTCGGGCTGTTCACTGTTTCATTGAGCCTGGTCTTTTACATGAAGTGGGTCTACCTGCTGGGCTTCTGGCTGGTGGCCGCGGGGCTGCTAACCCTCTTTGCAGCAGAGCGGCTCTCCATCCCGGCCATGCTGGTTCTAAGTTTCTCCGCCGGCTTTATCCTGGCAGCGCTCTACCTTTATGCCCGCCCGAGCGGTTCGGGCAGTTAGCGGGAGTGGCCGGGGTAATGGGCAAAACAGATTTTAACAGGATTATCCATGAACCTGTCCGCCTGCAGATCATGACCTACCTGGCGGCAGGAACAAAGAGAAGCTGCTCGTTCAGCGAGCTGCAGGAGAAGCTGGGGTTGAGTTCGGGCAATCTATCGGTGCAGCTGCGCCGCCTTGGAGAAGCCGGCTATATCAGCGTCACCAAGAAGTTTAAAAATCGCAGGCCCCTTACTTCTGTCTCCCTCACCCCCGGGGGGATGGAGGCGCTGCAGGAATATATTGCCGGCCTGGAAAGCATTGTGCGGCGCTTCAAGGATGATTCCCCCCGAGATGGGCCGTAGCCTGACCGTTAGCTGCAGCCGGGAAACATGCTCCATTTGCTAGTAGACCGGTCCGGGCAGGCCGGAACATTTTTTTATTAAAAGGAAGGTGAAAAAATGGCGGAACCGGCGATCAGCGTTAAAAACTTGAGCTACTGGTACGGTGACCTGCAGGCTGTTAAAAACATCAGTTTCGAGGTTTTCCCCGGGGAGATCCTCGGCTTTCTCGGGCCAAACGGGGCGGGCAAGTCGACAACGATAAAGGTGCTCACCGGGCTGCTTGCGCCGGGGAGCGGCAGCGCGCAGATCCTGGGCCGGGATATCGGCAGGGACGACCCCGCGCTTCAGGCCCAGATCGGAGTCTGCTTTGAAGAGAAGAACCTTTACCTGGAGATGAGCGCGCTGGAAAACCTGAACTTTTATGCTTCACTCTTCGGCATCAGGAAACCCAGTTCGATGGAGCTGCTGCTGCGGGTGGGCCTGGCCGATCGGGCCGGGGAGCGCGTCAGAAACTTCTCCAAGGGGATGCGCCAGCGCTTGATGATCGCGCGCGCCTTTATCAACAAGCCGGCGGTTCTCTTCCTGGATGAGCCCACCGACGGGCTGGACCCGGTCACGGCGGCGGCGATCCGCAGGACCATCCGGGAGGAAGCCGATCGCGGCGCGGCAATCCTGCTGACCACGCACAACATGATGGAAGCGGACGAGCTTTCCGACCGGGTTGCCTTCATCAATGAGGGGAAAATCGTCGCTCTCGACTCCGCCGAGAATCTCAAGCTCAAGTACGGGCGGCGCGCGGTGCGGGTGCGGCTGCGCCGCAGCGACGGCGGTGTTCGGGAAGAGCATATTCCGCTGGACGGCGAAAGAGCTTCGGAGCGGCTGGCCGAACTGGCTGCTTCGCCTGACCTGTTGACCATTCATACTGAAGAGGCCACGCTTGAGTCCATCTTTATTCAGTTGACCGGCAGGGGGCTGGAAGGATGAAGCGCTCATTACCCGGCAGAAGCGGAAAAATTATCGGTGCCATCATGCTAAAAGATCTCCGGCTTTACGGGCGGAACAAAATTTACGTAGTCCTGACCGTATTAACCCTGGCCTGCTTCGGGGCCCTGTTCTGGCTTATTCCCGGCACGGTTGAAGAAACCATAACCCTGGCCATATCCCCTCCGCTGCAAACCATAATTAACGAGGGGAAAGAGGCGCTGCGCGAACTGGGAGCATCCGCAGAGATGCTGCAGGAGCTGGAGCAAACGGAATTCGCCGAGGAGGGGCTGGAACTGGTCGGGCTGGAGAGCGCGGCACAGCTCAGGCGCGCTGTCGAGGGGACGCTCGAAGTTTACCGCCCCAAGGGGGGCGGTGACCTGATTTTGCGCGACAAGGCCGCCGGAGAGAAGAAGCCCAAAGATGCGCAGCGGGTGCAGCTTGATATCGGCATCGCCTTTCCTGATTCTTTCATCGCCGGTGTAGCCGGCAGAGAGAAAACCACGGTGACAGTTTATGCAAATGCCGATGTGCCCGAAGAGATCAGGCAGGCCATGCAGAGCTTTGTCCGGGAAATTGCCTACCAGCTCGCCGGCCGGGAGCTTCCCGTGGAGCTGCCCGCGGAGGAGACCATCATCCTCGGGCCGGACCGCAGCGGCGCACAGGCTTCGATGCGCGACAAGATGCGGCCGCTGCTGGCCTTTTTTGCCCTGGTATTGGAAACCTATGCCATGGCTTCGCTTATCTCGACCGAGCTGCTGCAGCGCACCGTGACCGCCCTGCTGGTCACCCCGATGAAGATGTGGCACTTTCTTGCCGCCAAGACTCTTTTCGGCACCGGCCTGGCCCTGCTGCAGGGGCTGACCATCCTGGTGCTGGTGGGTGCGTTCACCCCGGCCAACTGGCTGCTTCTACTCACGATCATGCTGCTCGGGTCGCTCCTCTTTACCGGCGTGGCCATGCTTATCGGGGCCGCCGGCAAGGATTTCCTGGATCAGCTCATCTATGCGCTTCTCTTCAGCGTGCCGCTGATGATTCCCGCATTTGCAGTGCTTTTTCCCGGTACCGCGGCCGCCTGGGTCCGGGTGATCCCCAGCTATCCCATCGCCGAACTTTTAGCGAACACAACCATATATGGCAGCAGCTGGAGAGATTCTCTAGGCTTACTGGGCTATGCGCTGCTGTGGGGAGCGGTTCTCTACGCGATGAGTTTGCTTGTTCTAAAAAGGAAGGTGGAGTCATTATGAGCCTGAAACGAATCTGGAGCATTCTGCGCAAGGATTTGAAGCTGGGGCCGCGCCACCCCTTCTTCCTGCTTGCCGTCATCATGCCGGTGGTGCTCACATTCATCTTCCAGGTAGCCTTCGGCTCTCTTTTTGAGCCCAGGCCTCGCCTGGGGATCGTGGATCAGGCTCAGTCCGAGATAACATCTTCTGTCCGGCAGATGGAGGGAATCGAGCTGACCCTGCTCGACGACGTGGAGACCCTGAAAAAGCAGGTGGAAGAGAACGACCTTGACGCCGGACTGGTGCTCCCGGCCGGCTTCGACGAAGCGGTCCGGGCAGGGAAAAGGCCGAAGCTGGAGTTTTACATCGGCGGAGAGAGCCTGGCCTCGAACCGCATCATACTCACAGTAACCGCCATAGACCTGCTGCGCGGCATCGAGGGCGGCGGCGCCCCCGTTGAGGTAAAGACCGTTCAGCTTGGCGAAGGCGGTCTGCCTGTCGCCGTCCGCCTGGTGCCCATGCTGGTATTCTACGCCCTGGTGATGGCGGGGCTCTGGGTTCCTGCGGCCAGCCTGGTGGAAGAGAAGGAGAAAGGCACGTTCACCGCGCTGCTGGTCAGTCCCGCCAGGACCACCGAGGTCCTCGCGGCGAAGTGGATCCTGGGATTCATCCTGTCGCTGATTATGGCCGCGGCAACGCTGCTTTTAAACCGCGCTTTCGGCCCGCGGCCGCTTGAAGTTCTCGCCGTGATCGCTGTGGCCGCCTTGCTAAACTGCATGCTCGGCCTGCTCGTGGGCGTGGTCTCAAAGAATTCGACCATGTTTTTCTCACTGGTCAAGGGAACCGGCATCTTTCTCTTTGCGCCGGTAGTTTTCTATATCTTTCCGCATTGGCCGCAGTGGATCGCCAGGATATTTCCGCTTTACTGGATTATGGAGCCCATCTGGCAGGTGTCGGTCATGGGCCGGCCGCTGGGCAGCGTCCGGCTTGAACTGGCCGTTGCCCTGGCTATCACGCTGGCCCTGGTGCCGCTAATCGCTGCATTGAACCGCCGCGCGCAGGCCTGATTGAGTCAAAGTTACCCGCCCCCTGGCTCACTGGTGGCGGGCGGGCATGGAAACCCGCCCCTACGTTTTTTCAGAAATCCCCCCCGGCCTCCCTTTTTCAAAGGGGGGAGCATTTAAGTCTCCCCGGACCCGATTGGCAGGTCCCGTTTCGGGCCGGGTATGCCCGGCCCAAAGCCCAAAAAGGTTATTGCAGCCTTCTTTTCGATCAATAGGCCTTAACCGCGGGCGGGGCATGCCCCGCCCCCACACCTACCCGTGGCGGGCGGGCGTGGAAGCCCGCCCCTACGATTTTCCAGGTAAATCCCCCCCGGCCTCCCTTTTTCAAAGGGGGGAGTTCTAAACGCCTCCCCTACTGATACGATTTTTCAGGAAATCCCCAAGCTCTGCTTTGGCTCACCGGTTCACCGGGCTCAACATCGGTTGCGTATTAAGCAACCAAGTTGCCAATTTGCATTGACTTTACAATTGTGAGGATTAATACTAGAAGCGTGGAATAAAAACTTCCGCAACTAAAGATAATTCCAACAATGCGTTGGAATCCATATCTTTTTTGTGAAGGAGATGGTCATGAAACTTACAGGCGGAGAAATTATTTTAGAATATCTTGTCAAGGAGGGAGTTCCCTATATTGTCGGCATTCCCGGCCACGGCGTCATGGGGCTGTTTGATGCCGTCAGGAAAAAAGAGCAGGAAGGTAAGATACGGTTTATCCAGGTAAAGCACGAGCAGGCGGCCGCAGCAATGGCCGATGGTTTTTTCCGGGTGAGCGGGATACCCCTGGCCTCCTTCTCATCAATTGGGCCCGGCACCTTGAACAGCTGTATTGGCCTGGCCACCACCTATGTCGATTCTTCGGCCCTGCTACAGCTTTGCGGCGATACCCATGTCCACATGATGGGCACGGGCGTTTTGCAGGAAATAGAGCGATACAGGGACAGCAATATCACGCAGGCCCTGGAGCCCCTGGTGAAGCGCATCTGGCGGGCGGAATCGGTTGAGCAGCTGCCAAGGATAATGAAGCGCGCTTTTCGCCTGATGACCGGGGGCAGAGGCGGCCCCTGCGCCGTGATGCTGCCCATGGATGTGCAGTGTGACTCTCTCGACGTGGCAGAGGAGCAGATGGAACCGGGAAACCGCTATTACGGCCCCTCTGTGGACGGCAAATCAATCGAAAAGGCCCTTTCACTGATGAAGACGGCCCAGAGGCCGGTTATCCTGGCCGGAGGCGGGGCGCTTCGCGCAAAAGCGGGCGAGCTCATCGAGGAACTGGGCGAAACCTGGGGAGCAGCCATTGTCACTACCCTGGCCGGAAAGGGAGCGGTGCTGGAAACACATCCCTGGTATGCCTTCCATACGGGCTCAAAGGGAACGCCTGTAGGACTGGAAGTATGCCGGAAAGCCGACCTAATCCTTGCAGTGGGCACGAGATTTGCCGATGAAACAACCTGCTCCTACCGCAAGGGGGCCAGCTTTAATTTTCCCGATACGAAGCTTATCCACGTAGACATTGACCCCGGTGAAATAGGCAAAACATACAGGGCTGATATTGGAATAACAGGGGATCTGCGCAGTGCATTGGAGCAGATAATAGCCCGCTACGGCTCAAAAACGGACAGAAGCCGCTATCTCGAGGAAATTGAGGAGCTTAGAAGTTCCTGGAAGCAGGAGCTTGAGAAAATAAGAAGCGTTAATACCGGTAAAATCACCATCTCGCAGCTCATCGGGGAGATGAACGCAACCCTTCCCGCTAACACCATCATAGTTACCTCATCAGGAAATACGCAGGCCCAGCTGTTCCAGGAGTACTGCTATCAAGAGCGTTACTGCAACCTTACGACCGGCGGTTTCTCAACGATGGGCTGGTCGCTGCCCGCGGCAATGGGCGCAAAGCTGGCCAGGCCGGAGCAGCCCGTTGTCGCCTTCATGGGTGACGGCGACTTCATGATGGTGATGCAGGAGCTTGCCACCATGGCGCAGTACGATATCCCTGTTATTGTCATACTGGCGAACAATTGCGGCTGGATGGCGATAAAGGATTTGCAGGTTGATGCCTACGGGGAGGATAAAACATTTGGGAACGACTGGATAAGGAACGGTGAGATTTATTCTCCCGATTTTGTAAAGATAGCCGAAGCCTTTGGGGTTGCCGCTGTGAGCATATCTAAACGCAGCGAGGTAAAGAGGGCTCTTGAGGATGCTTTAACTGCAGGCAGGCCGGCGCTTGTTCATGTGGACGTGTGCAGAGAATATCCTTACAGCGGGGGAAAGGCATATGGATGGTGGGATGTCCCGGTCCCAACTTACGATGTCAGAAGACGCGCTTCTTATGAGAAGGCCAGGAATGAAGAACTGGTCTAGGAAGGAGTGAGCCTGCATGCCCTGTAAAAACGGGAAAATAAGGTCGGTATTCGTGGGTTGTGGCAGAATTGCCATCCTGCATACAGAGGGTTATAAAAACCACCCGGATGCCGAGCTGTATGGCGTATTTGATGTGGACAGTAAAAAAGCCGAAGCCTTTGCCAGGGAGCACGGAATAAGGAAAGTATACCGGAGCTACGGCGAGGTGCTCGAGGACAAGACTGTAGACGCAGTTGAAATCCTGGTGCCGCATCACGCCCACTGCGAACTGGCCGTGCAAGCCTGTAAAGCGAAGAAACACGTGTCTGTCCAGAAACCGATGGCGCTGAATCTTTCCCAGTGTGACGAGATGATTGCCGCGGCAAAAGAAAATGGGGTCAGGCTGAAAGTATTTGAAAACTTTGTATTCTACCCGCCTTACCAGCTGGCCAAAAAAATGCTGGACGAAGGTGAAATCGGCGAGCCCCTTTCCATCCGCTACAAGATGAACAACGGCGGCCTTGGTTCCGCCAACATCCCCGCTGTAGGGCGGAAGGAGGCCAAATTGGGGCTGGAGAAGACGGGCTGGGAGGTGCCCATCGGCTCATGGCTATGGCGGCTGAATGATACCCTTTGCGGGGGAGGGCCCCTTGTATTTGACGACGGCTACCATAAATTCTCCATCATCATGCACATGATGGGAGATGTGGAGAAGGTCTGCGCATGGATTGACTGTTCCGCCGTTCTGCCGGGGATCTACCAGGACTGTCCCGCCACCATCATGTGGAAGCACAAGCAGGGCCAGAAATACGGGGTATTGGATATTGTCAGTTCAAAGGACATGTACATTCAAAGCAAATATTACACCTGCGATGAGCGCATGGAGATAACCGGTTCCCGGGGCGTATTGTGGGTGACGCGCTGCACGGGAACCATGCTGCCGGATGTTGCCCCCGTCCTCATGTACAGGGACGGCAAGCTTCATGAATACTGGGACATGCTCACCGATTGGGGAGTATCATTCAGGAATTGCACTCTCGATTTTATAGACGCAATAAAAAATGATCGCGAGCCTGTTTTAAGCGGAGAACGCGGCCGGGAGGTCCTGAAGTTTGCCCTCTGCGCCATAGAATCCTCCAACAAGCGAAGGGAGGTTTTTCTAGATTCTTACGAGGACAGGAAGCTTGAGAGAAGAAAAGGGATACTGCGGATATTTGGAAAACGCTAATGGAGATGTGACATGGACAGGCATGAAATGAAAAAAGCGGCGGAAGAAATACGTAAAATGACCATATCGGCAATAGCAGAAGCCGGATACGGCCATATCGGCGGCTCCATGTCCATATGCGAGCTGCTGGCTGTCCTTTACGGGTACATTCTAAAAATCGATCCCAGCTGCCCGCAGAAAGAGGACCGTGACCGGCTCATACTTTCCAAGGGCCATTGCGGGCCCGCCCTTTACGCGGCACTGGCCTGGAAAGGCTATTTTGACAGGGAATTGCTGAAGACTCTCAATCAAAACGATACAAGACTCCCCAGCCACTGTGATCGTCTTAAAACACCGGGGGTTGACTTAAGCACGGGTTCTCTCGGGCAGGGGGTTTCCCTCGGCATTGGGGTTGCCCTTGGCTGTAAAATGAGAGGGATGAAAAATCATGTCTATATTATTGTGGGCGACGGCGAGATGCAGGAAGGGCAGGTATGGGAGGGCATCCAGTTTGCCGCGCACCGCCGGCTGGACAACGTTGTTTTGATCGTGGATGACAACAAGCGCCAGCTGGACGGATGGGTTGCCGACATATGCAACTCCTTTGATCTGGCGCAGAAGTTTTCCGCCTTCGGCTTTACTGTTTTCCATGCCGACGGTAAAGACTGCGGAGAGATATATGATGCCCTGATCATGGCAAGAGAGGCCGAAAAACCTGCGGCAGTGCTTTTGGATACCGAAAAAGGCCAGGGCTGTTCCTTCGCCGAGGCGGCTGACTTCAACCACTACATGGTAGTAGACCATGAAATGGCTGCGGAGGCGATAAGGGAAATCGACCGCCGCATGGAAGAGGAGCTCAAAAAATGACCCGGGAATTCAACGATTGGGTGATGAGCGAGATAGAACGTGAAGAAATTGAAATGCGGGAATGCTACTGCAATGCCCTGATTGAAGAGGCCAGGCGCAACGGGAACATTATTGTCATCGATGTGGATACGAGCAATTCCATGGGCACGAAGCCCTTTTACAGGGCCTTTCCGGAACGGGCCTTAAACTGCGGCATAATGGAGGCACACGGGATCGGAATGGCGGCGGGGCTGTCCTCCGTTGGATTCATCCCCTTTTTTCATGCCTTCGGGGTATTTGCCTCCAGGAGATGTTATGACCAGGTCTTCCTGTCCTGCGCTTACCAGGATCTGAACGTAAAAATAATCGGGGCCGACGCGGGCGTTACGGCAACAACCAACGGGGGAACGCACATGCCCTTTGAGGACATGGGCATAATGCGGAACATCCCCAACATGACCGTGATAGAACCGGCTGATTCCACAATGATACCTCAGGCGGTTCGCCACATGGCAAACAGCTGGGGCAATTTTTACATGAGATACGGCCGCAGGAAAATGATGCGCGTCTACAATGAAAAGGCGGTTTTTGAGATCGGGAAGGCCAACGTTTTAAAAGAAGGATGCGATGTGGCCATAATCGCCTGCGGCATCATGGTGCATGAAGCGCTTCTGGCGGCAAAAGCCCTTTCAGACGAGGGCATTGATGCAATGGTTATCGATATGCATACCATCAAGCCGGTTGATGAGGAAACGGTAATCATGGCTGCAGAAAAATGCGGCGCCCTGGTTGCCTGCGAGAATCACAGCGTCATAAACGGGCTCGGCAGCGCGGTAGCGGAGGTCCTCTGCGAGAACCTCCCGGTACCAATGGAGCGGGTGGGCGTTGTGGAGAACTTTGGAGAGGTGGGAACGCAGGAATACCTGATGGAGAAGTTTGGGCTTAAGGCTTCGGATATATGCAGTAAGGCAAAAAAAGCAATGGCGAGGCGGGATAGACTATGAAAATTGCAGTAGTGAGCGAGGTGTCGGCACGCCACAGGAACGGCGACCTCATCTCGGCCCTGGATGGCTTCGGGTTCAATATTGCAAATATCGGCATGACTGAAGGAGAATACGCGACGGAGCTGACCTACATTCATACGGGATTTATGGCGGGGGCGCTCCTGAATGCAGGAGTTGCGGACATGGTAATCGGAGGGTGCGGCACTGGGCAGGGTTTTTTGAACTCGGCCATGCAGTATCCCAATGTCTTTTGCGGCCTGATTCTAGAGCCGTTGGATGCATTCCTCTTTTCCAGGATCAATGCAGGGAACTGCGTATCGCTGGCCCTTAACAAGGGTTACGGATGGGCGGGAGAGCTGAACCTGAGATACATGTTTGAAAAACTGTTTTCAGACGCTTCCGGGGGAGGATATCCGCCGGAGCGAAGGGAAAGCCAGCGCCGGAGCAGGATTGTCCTGCAGGAGATTTCAAAGGCTGCCCACAAGTCATTCGACGAAATTCTTAAATGCCTGGACAAGGAGATAATCCAGACCGTTCTTTCGCACGAACCCTTTTGCGAATACCTGGCCAAGGGAAACCGGGCTTTCCTGGACAGGCTGCTGGAGGCAGGCAGATGATTCAATCCCTGGAACGGGGCATGCGGACATTGCTGTATTTGTCGGAACGAAGGACCGCCGGCGTTACCGAAGTGGCGAAAAAACTGGGCGTAAACAAGAGCACGGCATACAGGATCCTGGAAACATTGATGAGCTTCAACATGGTTGCCCAGGACCCCGCAACTGCAAAATACAAGCTGGGCCCCGGGATTTTGCAGCTTTCGGACCAGCTGGTCAAGGGACTGAACATTATTTCTTTGGCAAAACCATATATGGCCCGCCTGGTCAATGAAACGGGGGAGTCTTCACACCTGTGCATGCTGAGCAATGACAGCGCCGTCGTAATCGATCAGATCATGACAGACTCGAGGCTTTCAGTAAATGCAAGGGTGGGGAATACCGAACCCGTATACTGCTCCTCGGTGGGAAAGTGCCTGGTTGCCTTTTGCGACGAGGTAAAGCGCGAGGCCATCATTTCCAAGATAGATTTCGTGCCCTTAACAAAAAAAACGATTACAGACAGGGAAAGGCTCAGGGCAGAACTGGAGCGTATTGTTGAAAAAGGCTATGCGGTGGATAACGGTGAGTTGAGCGATGACATCATCTGTATCGCCGCCCCCATCTATAACCATTTAGGAAAGGTATTCTACAGCGTAGGCATTTCAGGGCCAAAAAGCAGGATCAAGGACAAAAGAGTGGAGGGCATGGCCCAGAAAGTTATAAACACGGCCAATAAGATTTCCGCACAGCTTGGATATGTACCAAACAAGGAGACAGGCAGCGATGAAAAAATTAAAGTTTTTTATGGATAACCGCTTTATCGAATCCGAAACCGGCGACTACATGGATGTATACAACCCCAGCACAGGCGAGGTAATCGCGCGGGCTCCCTGCTGCACGGAGAGTGAAGTTGAAAGAGTTATTGCATCATCGAGAGCAGCTTACAGGGAATGGTCAGCCACACCCGTAAAGGAAAGGGTTCAGGTTTTATACCGGGTCCGGGCGCTGATTGAAAAAAACCTGGATGAATTGACATTGCTGGTGGCAACCGAGCATGGAAAGGTGCTTGATGAGGCGAGGGGCGAGCTGTTGAAGGCGATGGAGGCGACGGAGCAGGCCATATCTGCTCCAAGCCTTCTTATGGGAGAATCGCTGATGGATGCGTCAACTGGCTTCGACAGCGTACTTCACAGGCAGCCGGTGGGAGTTTTTGCAGGGATTGCCCCCTTTAACTTCCCGGCGATGATCCCCATGGGCTGGATGGCGCCCATGTGCATTGCCTGCGGCAATACCATGATTTTGAAAGCGGCCAGCATGACCCCGCTGACGGCAATGCGCTTCGCGGAGCTTTACCGGGAAGCGGGGCTGCCGGAGGGCGTGCTGAACATAGTGACCTGCAGCAGGAGGGAAGCCGAGATCTTCCTGCATCATCCTGTCGTTAACGGCATCACCTTTGTCGGCTCCACCAGTGTAGGGCGGCACATCTATTCCACGGCCAGCGCAAAGGGGAAGCGAGTCCAGGCGCTGTGCGAGGCCAAGAACCATGCGCTTGTTCTGGAGGATGCGCCGCTGGATCGGACGGCAAGGGGTATTATCAACGCCTATCTTGGCTGTGCCGGAGAACGCTGCATGGCACTCCCGGTGGTGGTAGTGCAGGAGAAAATTGCCGACGCGCTATCCGAAACCATTGTCCGCTTCAGCAGGGAAAGGGTTGTTGGACCCGCCTACGAAAAGACTTCGGAACTGGGTCCCCTTGTGTCAAAATCGCACAAGGCATTCGTGGAGAAATGCATAGAGGAGGGTGTAAAAGAAGGCGCCAAGCTGCTGCTGGACGGGAGGGGCTGCAAGGTTAAGGGCTATGAGAATGGCTTTTACCTGGGTCCCACGGTATTCGACCACGTCACTCCCGAAATGAAGGTGGGCCGTGAGGAGATATTTGGGCCGGTGCTCTGCATAAAAAGGGTGAAGACTTTTGAGGAAGGGCTTGAGCTCATGAACTCCAACCCCTATGCCAACGGGTCCGTTATTTTTACACAGAACGGTTACTATGCCCGGGAGTTTGCCCGCCATACCGACGCGGGGATGGTTGGCATTAACGTGGGCATACCCGTTCCCGTCGGCATGTTTCCCTTTTCCGGGAACAAGAAATCCTTCTTTGGCGACCTGCATGTGCTTGGCAAGGACGGCATTCGTTTTTATACGAGGGTAAAAACCGTCACCTCGAGATGGTTTGATGAAAATGAGATTAAGGCTGAAAAGGTAAGCACCTGGGACGGGACCATTTGAACCTGTATCATCAAAGGCCCTTCCAGTGAAGCATCAAACCGGTAAATGGAGCAGAAGCCACTCGCCGGAAAAGGAAGGGAGTTTGAAGCTTTTCGAAAAAATTGAACAGAAAGGCGCTGGTGCCATGTTGAAAAGAAAATTAGGCTATGCCTGCGGCGATATCTATGGGGGTGGGGCCTTTTTAATCTTCAGCATGCTCTACATGAATTTTCTGGTTATTGTAGAGGGGCTGCCTGTTTTTTACGCCACGCTCATTATTTTTGTGGGAAAATTATGGGATGCGATTACGGATCCAATTGTCGGCAATTTATCGGACAAGACGAGGTCGAAGTACGGAAGGCGCAGGATTTATTTTTTGATCGGGATCATCCCGGTCCTGGCCTCTTTTATCATGATGTGGTACTCCTTCGGCATCAGCGGAGAAACGGCCAGGTTCATTTATCACATGCTGGCGTACATGTTTTTCGGAACAGCGTTTACCATCGTTATGGTCCCCTATAATGCCATTCTGCCTGAGATGACAAGCGACTACAATGAGCGCACCAGTTTCACTGCGATGAGGATGGCTTTTTCCGCGGGGACTTCCATACTGGCAGCGGTTATACCCAGTATCATTATCAAGTCTATCGGCGGCGATATAAACGGACCCGAGCAAATCTACGGCTATTTGGCGATGGCGGTTCTATTTGGCCTGATTTTTGCGGCATGCTGGTTTTTAACTTTCCTCGGCACCTTTGAAAGAAAGGAGGTCCCGGCGGTAGAAAGTTTTTCCATGAGAAAATGGCTTTCTGTATTTCAAAACAGGACCTACCGTATTTTTCTCGGCATCTTCATAACTGTCCAGGTGGCCATTGACCTGCTGCTCGCCCTCTTTGTTTTTTACGTCGATATTGTTGTTTTGCAGTATAAGAACTACGAGGTGATAATGGGCGTGCTGCTGGTGTTCCAGCTGCTGTTCATGCTCTTACATAACAGGATTGCCCAGTATAAAGGGAAGCATTACCCTCTTTATATTGGATTGCCCGTATGGATAGCGGCCTCCTTTGCCTTCATCTTTATCACCAGTGAAACTCCCCTCTTTGTTCTGTGCATTTTGGCCGTCCTCATTGCACTGGGGGCTTCTGCGGGAAATCTGGCCACGTGGTCGATGCTTTCGGATATCTATGATGTGGACGAATTAATGACCAGCAAGCGCAGGGAAGGCATTTACAGCGGAATTACCACCTTCATCCGCAAGTTTTCCAGCGGAATTGCCGTTTTACTGCTGGGGCTGGGGCTTTCGCTGGCCGGGTTCAACCAGAATGAATACAATATCAGCCGGAGCATGGGAGCCGCATTCAACCCGGGGGAATACGCCACAACAGGCGTGGCGCTGACAATTAAATGGATGTTTGTGGTTATACCCGTCGTCTTTCTCGCAGCGGCGTTGATATTTGCACTGCGCTACAAGCTTGACTGCAAACGCTTCAACAGTGTCATTCAAGGCATAGAAAAACTCAAATCAGGCTTGAATCCTGTTGATTTCAGCAGCGATGAGAAGGCCACGTATGAGCTTTTAACAGGCAAGGCCGCCGAGAGCCTCTGGGACAGCCGCATCGCAGGATGACATGCTCGCCGGGGCGGGTTTCTAAGCCCGCCCCTACGCCGGGCCGGACGTGCCTCTCCACTTTGGGCGAGCGGGGCGGTGCCCCGCCCCTACAACTTCCGCGCCACGCCCGAACCTAAAGCGCTTATTGCAACCATTTGTTTCATCCAATGTTGCCAATTTTTCTAGGATGTAGGGGCGGCCCTCGTGGCCGCCCGCCGCTCCTTGATTCACTTTTTATTTACTGGAGGCGCAGGAAATGCGTGTTAGTTTATTGAATTGCTACAATAAATAGACAAACCTTGCCTGAGGAAGGAGAAGTACCGTTCCAGCCCCGGCCCAAAAGGAGGAAGAAGATGTCCGCTTCCAGGTTGAAATCATTCAATTACGCTGTCGGCATGTTTGGCACCTCCATTCCCATTAACATGTTAAAAACTTATGCCGCCTACTTTTACGTGGATATGATGGGTTTAACCACGAAAAACGTGGCTACCATCCTCTTTATTTACACTTTTATCGATGCCATCGACAACCCCGTTTACGGCTTTTTCTCCGATCGCACCCGCACGCGCTGGGGGCGCCGCCGCCCCTGGCTGGTTGTCAGCACGCCCCTGATGGTATTAGGCCTCGTCTTTTTCTACAATCCGCCGGCGGACATGCCGCTCACGGCCCTTTTCTATTACGCCGCCGTTTTTTACATCTTTACGGGCACCCTGGATTCCATGGTTAACGCCAACTACGGGGCCCTCTTCCCGGAGCTTTTTACCACCGACGCCAGCCGGGCGGTGACCAACGCCCTGCGGCAGGCCTTTCAGCTGCTGGCCATGATTATCAGCGTTGCCCTTACCCCCATGGTCGCCGGCGCCCTCGGCTACGGCAATACCTCCATTGTTTACGGCTTCCTCGGTGGAGCGGTGATCCTCTACATGGCCCTGACCAGCAGGGAGGTTCCCGTGCGGGAGGAAGATGAGAAACCGGAGCTCTGGCACAGCATTAAAAGCCTGTTTATAAACCGCAAATTCTGGATCGCCGGCCTGGCCAACGCCTTTTATAGCGCCGCCATGAGCCTGGTCCTGGCCTCCGTGCCCTTTTTCGTCAAGTACGCCCTGGAGCTGCCCGACAGCCAGGCCACCTTCCTATTGGCGCCGGTTCTAATAGTCGCCGCCGGCTGCGTCTTTATCTGGGCTGCGCTGGTGCGGAAGTTTTCGGTCATTCCGGTCTGGCGTGCCGCCCTGGCCACGCTGGGCGCCGCCTTTGTGGCTCTCTATTTTGCGCGCTGCTTTACTTCCGCCCTCATCTGCAGCGTCCTGGTAGGCTTCGGCTTCTCCGGGGTCATCGCCACCATGGATCTCATCGGGGCAAAAATAATGGATGAAGACAAGGCAAAATACCGGCTGCGGCGCGAGGGGATTATCGCCAGCGCCCTGGGATTTATGAACCGGCTTAACGGCCTCTTTGTCAGCCTGGCCTTTCTCCTCGTTAACGTCCTTTACGGCTTTGAAAGCGGCGAGGTGCCCGGCAGCCAGCCGGGCAGCGCGTCCCGCTTTTTGCTGACCCTGTTTCCAATGCTGCTGATGGCAATTAGCCTTGCATTTTCCTTCTTTATTAACTTCAAGAAAGAGAAGGCTGAGGGGCAGGATTCCCCCGCCGCCGCTGCAGGAGGGACGGGAAGATAGCCATGGCCTTGATCCGAATTGACCACGTCCCGGAAACGGTAAAATTAAATATTTCCCTGAATGTAATCGTCCCCGATCCCGCCTCCATTGACGAGCTGCCGCTGATTGAGCGCAAAGTTCTCTACCTGCTGCACGGCCTCAGCGACGACGCTTCCGCCTGGCAGCGCTACACCTCCATCGAAACCCTGGCCGGCGCCTACGGGCTGGTGGTGGTGATGCCCTCGGCAGGCCGCAGCTTCTACTGCGACCTGCCCAACGGCCAGCTCTATTTCACTTACCTGACAGAAGAGCTGCCCCGCTACCTGGAGAACCTTTTCCAGCTCGCCCCCGGGCGCGAGGACACCTTTATCGCCGGCAACTCCATGGGCGGCTACGGCGCCTTCAAGGCCGCCTTTCTTCGCCCCGAGCTTTATGGCGCCGCGGCCAGCTTTTCGGGGATGCTTTCGCTGGATTTCCTGAAATATTTTCCCGATGACCCGCGCCTGGAGGAGTTTCGCTATCTATTCGGGAAGCTGGAGGATCTGCCGGGCAGCGAACATGATCCGGCGGTGTGGCTGAAAAATGCCGCCGCCGAAAAGAAAAAGCTGCCCCGCCTTTACATGGCCTGCGCCCGCCAGGAAGATCTCTACCCCCTCAATGTTATCTTCAGAGACGCCGCCGGTGCGCTGGATATAGAGGTGGATTACTTTGAGGCGGACGGCGCCCATGACTGGTTTTTCTGGGATGTCCAGATCCGGCGCTTCCTTGCCGCCGTCCTCGGCGAGTTGCCCGCCGGGCAATAAAAAAGGGAAAAAGGAAGGGGATATCTTATGCAGGAGAGGCTGGAGCTGCAGCTGTTTATAGAGCATGAGCGGCAGGGGACTTACTTCACGCTGCCCTTCACCATGCCGCCCGACGTGGAGTCCATGGTCTTGCGCTACAGCTACGACCGCCACCTGGAGAGCGAGAGGCCGGTGGAGAGGGGGACCTTCATCGCCCGGGAGGAGGTCAATATCATCGACCTGGGCCTGCTTTCGCCTGACGGTGCCCAGGTGGGCGCCTCAGGCTCGGACAAGAGAGAAATTTTCATCAGCGAAACCGATGCCACCCCCGGCTACCGCTCCTGTCCCCTTGCTCCGGGCCGCTGGCAGATCATTGTCGGCGCCTACAAGGTTGCTCCCGGCGGAGTTAATGTCACCTATGAAATAAGCTTTACTTTCAAGAGACTGCGCCTCCTTAAAGGCGACCTGCACACCCATACCGTGGGCTCGGACGGCATATTCACCGCAGCGGAGCTGGGGCGGCGGGCCCGGCTGCACGGGCTCGACTTCCTGGCCATTACCGACCACAACCAGATGGTCTCGCGCCAGTCCCTGCCCCGCATCGAGGGCCTCACCCTCATCTCCGGCATAGAGTGGACCCACTACCGCGGCCACGCCAATTTCCTGGGCGTGGACCGGCCCTACGACGAGCCCTTTTTCGCCAACACGCCGGAGGAGGTGCGGCGGCGCTTCCAATCCGCCCGGGAGCGCGGCGCCCTGATCATGATCAACCACCCCTTTGAAGAGGGGAACGAATTTCAGTTTGACCTGGAGGAGCTGCCCTTCGACTGCCTCAACGTGTGGAACGGGCCCATGCGCATGCAGAATTTCCAGGCCGTGGCTCTCTGGCAGAGCATGCTCGAGGAGGGGAAGAAGGTGCCCATCTGCGGCGGCAGCGACTACCACCGCGATATGCCCTTCTTATACCCGGGCGCGCCGGCCACCTGCGTCTATGCCCGCTCGGCCGGCGTGGAGGACATCCTGGAGGCGCTGAGGAGGGGGCACGCCTACATCATCTACGCCCCCGACGGCCCCACCCTGGAGATGCGCGCCGGGAAGGCCATTCTCGGAGACACCGTCCCCTGGCCGGTAGTAAAAGAGATGGAAATTGCCCTGGAGGGGCTCCAGGCCGGGGACAAGGTCCAGGTAATCACCGCCCGCAAAAGCGAAACCATCCTGGAAGCTCCCGCGCCCGGCAGCTACCGCGCCACCTATACCATGGAAGAGCCGGGATTCGCCCGCCTTGTTGTCGTGCGCTTTTTCCTTCCCGGCATCCCCGAGCTCCCGGCCCTTTTATCCAACCCCATCTACTTCGAAGAGAGCCGCTGAAAGGCGGCAGGAAGTTTTGCCACCAGCCGATCATGAAGGCGTTCTTTTCATGCCCACGATAAATATTCAGGCTGTCCGTTGCATTGGAGGCGGCAATCTGAAACGCCTGCAGGCTTCTTTTAGGGATACATTACCGGATCCGGGCAGGCTATTTTCCCCAATTAAATTTTTCACTAGAAGAAGGATTTTTACCTCAGCCGGACTTGGACCGGGGAAAGGCCGGTAAAGGCGGGAGGACAGGCAAGAACGCCCGGCCAGTTCTAGGAAACAAATACATAATTGCACCAGGATTGGAGGAATTATTCTGGGCGGAGAAATAATGGCTCTGGCCATGCTTTTCGGTTACATCAGTATGGGGCTTCTCCTGGCCGCTTTCTTAAGAAGCCAGTTTAAGTATCTGCAACGGCTGTTTTTCCCCAGCTGCATTCTGGCGGGGTTCATCCTGCTGCTCCTCGGCCCTAGTTTACTCAGTATTATCAATATACCCGCCGCCGGAGCAGAAGGCCTTGTCTATATTTTGCTGGCCGCGCTGTTTGCCGCCCTGGGCCTGCGGGGTTTTGCTTTAAAAATGGCCGGCCGTGAGACAGCGGCGATAACGGCGCTGCTGACCAAAGGCCTCGCTTTCCAGGGAGTAATCGGGCTTCTGTTCACCCTGCTGCTGATCGTCCTGGTGAGCGCAGATTTTTTTGCCGGGTTCGGTTCACTGTTAATGTTCGGCTTCGGTTATGATACCCTGCTCGCCCGGATCTTCGGCGGTTACTGGGAGAAAAGTCTCGGATTTGCCGGCGGTGGAGCCATCGGTTACTCTTTCGGAATCCTCGGTCTTCTCTTCTCGTATCTGCTCGGCCTGTTTATGGTTGCCCGGGCCGTTAAGAAGAGCGGTGCGCCACTTTTTGCCGAAGGCGATGATCCAT
>ERZ795046.1199-NODE-1199-length-27576-cov-7.745031_pt1 | contig 27576 bp, 22 predicted proteins | sample MGYA00375130_ERZ795046 | MGnify/ENA primary metagenome ERZ795046 (study PRJEB30175, sample SAMN05720202) | activated sludge metagenome | isolation source: anaerobic digester from wastewater treatment plant | place: Japan | collected 2015-05-15 ...
GGAGCAGACAGGGAGCAGTTTCAACCTGGCAGGTGTGTTCGTATGCGATGAACGGTAATGTTGCCAGTGGAACAAACTGGTACGGTGATACTGCCAAACCAGATTTATCTGGTACCCTTTATATTTTCTGCGCACGGAATGTTGGAAACAATTATTATGGAAACCGCACAACACCAGTGTATTACTGGGGTAATGCTGTCAATGGTGGAGGTCCAAAAGGAGTTGGTTTTTCTCATGCAGGCAGGGTTCCTATTATCTTTACTGATTTACATGTTGACACATTGCCGTTTGAGATACTGTGGCAGTATGGCCATAATAGTTCTGGTGCCTGGGTCTATGGAACAGGTCCATGGTCATTACCTGGAAATGATTGAGTCAAAGGAGGTGGGAAAAATGAAAAGAAAAGGTTTTACGCTGATTGAACTACTGGTGGTGATTGCAATTATTGCAATCCTTGCTGCGATGTTGCTTCCTGCACTTGAAAGAGCAAAACAACAGGCACAGATGTCCACCTGTCTTTCTAATTTGAAGCAGATTGGAATTGCAGTGCACATGTATTTGAATGATTATAATGAATACTGGTATCCGGCTTTAAGGGGAGGATTGACTGTTTCAGGAGCAGGATCAGGAAGTTCATGGAGGATGTGTTGGGTTACACTTGGTTTCCTTGATCCCCTTGTTCAGAAGGGGTATCTTCAGGGACAATTTTTCTGGTGCAATAAACCTGGTTTTGAGCACTATGCTGGAACATGCTCGGATGGTACACCAAACTGGTTGCTTTACACAACCACTGGTAGTATCAATTGCCCCTGTCTTGACCCATATCAGAGGTATAATCTTTCAGCGTATGACAGGACAAGTTATGTGTATTCCAGTCAGGTTGACTTTGGCTATAACAATCGTCTTCCGAATACAGCAAAAAAACTGGGAAGGGTAAGAAGACCAGGTGAAACAATTATGTTTTTCGAGTCGCGCTATGGAGAGTACGACATTAATAATGCATCTACGGCGGCAACATTGTTTCCTATATTTCAACCACCGGGTTATTACAGTGGCTCTGGAGGAAGGCATCAGCAGATAGAACTGGTGAATGCTGTATTTGTTGATGGACATGCAAAGGCAGTCAACCAGGATGAGTATGTCAACGGGCTTGCGTACACCCCGTAAAATGTTTTACAGATAAAAGCCATTACATATTTTTCTTCCAAGTTTATTCTGGCTTACCATCTGTAGAGAAGATGGTTGGGGTGTGTATTTTAAGGTAGTGAGGGATTTCATGAATATCAAGCCCATATGGTGTTAATCTTTCCAGACAATGTCATCCATGCCTTGTTCAGGTTCGCTTATCCCGCCATCATCCTAATGCCATATCACGGTTATTTTATCACAGATTTTTTGAGATGTATCAGTATTGCTGTGATGTCTGATGGGCTTACGCCATCTATTCTTTTTGCCTGTCCTATGGTAAACGGTCGATATTTTGATAGTTTTTCTATTGCTTCAGTTGATATACCTTTGATTTTTGAAAAATCAATGTTCTCAGGAATTTTGACGCTGTCCATATGGGATGTTTTTTCTATCATTTCAAGTTCTCTTTTGATATATCCAGCGTACTTGATTTCTATTTCAATCTCTTCCTTTACATGCTCTGGCACATGCTCAAGGTCTTTACAGAACTGGAAAATGTCTGAAATACCATGCTGGGGTCTTCGCAAAAAATCTGCAAGGGATGTTTTTTCCTGATAACCTGACAGATATGTGTGTTCAAGCATTTCGCAAAATTTTTTTGTCAGAACTCTGTTTTTTCCCATTGTTTGATAGGTTTTCTCGTCAATAAGCCCGTACTTAAAACCATAGTCCATCAATCTGAAATCAGCATTGTCCTGTCTTAACATCAATCGGTATTCTGCCCTGGAAGTAAACATTCTGTATGGTTCTGTGATTTCCCTTGTTGTGATATCGTCAATCAGGACACCGATGTATGCCTGGTGTCTTTTTAATATCAGGGGTTCTTTTTCAAGTATTGATGAAGCTGCATTGATACCAGCAATAAGTCCCTGTGCGGCTGCTTCCTCATAACCGCTTGTTCCATTGATTTGACCTGCAAGATACAGCCCCTTGATATTTTTTGTTTCAAGTGTGGGTTTTAATTGATAGGGAGGAACAAAATCATATTCAATCGCATAGCCGTATCGCAAGATTCTTACATTTTGCAGCCCGATAACTTTTTTCAGTGCTTTTTCCTGAACATCAACAGGAATACTGGTTGCAAATCCATTGACATACACTTCGTCATTATCGTATCCTTCTGGCTCAAGAAAAATATGATGGGTGTCTCTATCAGGAAATTTTACTACCTTTACTTCAATTGATGGGCAATATCTTGGACCTGTGGAGCGAATTTGACCTGTGTACAAAGGCGCCCTATCAAGATTATCCCTGATAATTTTTATTGTTTCTGATGTTGTTTTTGTAAGATAGCAGGAAATTTGTTCTCTCTTGATGAACGATGTTCTGTAAGAGAAAGGAACAGGGCGTTCGTCGCCTGGCTGTTGTGTTACTTTGCTGAAATCAATGGATTGTTTGCTGATTCTTGGAGGTGTTCCTGTTTTTAATCTGCCTGTTTCAAACCCAAGGTTTCTCAAACATTCTGTAATACCCTTTGAGGCAAATTCACCCATTCTTCCTGCTGGGAAACACTGATTGCCGATGTGAATAATGCCATTTAAAAAAGTACCAGGACAGAGAATGACACACCTGCATTTAATGGTTTCTCCTGAATCAAGTATCACTCCTTCAATGCTGCCATTTTTTTCAATTATGTTGACAACCATTGCCTGCAACAACTTCAAATTTTTTTGATTGAAAAGCACCTGGTTCATATAATCAGAGTATTTGATTCTATCAATCTGTGCCCTCGGACTCCACACTGCGCGGCCCTTTCCAGTATTCAACATTCTGAATTGAATACCTGTGCTGTCTGTTGCAAGAGCCATCTCGCCACCAAGGGCATCAATTTCTTTTACAATCTGACCTTTTCCCACCCCACCAATTGCAGGGTTACAGCTTGCTTTTGCAATGGTTCCAAAATTACCTGTGATGAGAAGGGTATGTAGCCCCATCCTTGATGAGGCAAGAGATGCCTCAATGCCAGCGTGTCCTGCGCCAATGACAACGATGTGAATTTCTCTTTCAGGCATATCGCGCAATTACAAGTCCTGATGGCACTTTTGGATAGAAAAATGTGGTTTTAGGGGGTAGTATCTCTCCACCAATAGAGACCTGTTTGATTTTCATCAGGTCTGGTTTCTGCATGAAAAAACCAATACTTTCCTGATTGCTGTCAACAAATTTTACAATTTCTTCAGGGTTTCTGGCATAATACAGTTTTTCTTTTGCATTTGCACCAAAAATTTTTTCAATCACAAGATAATGAAGCATTACAACATCAAGAGATTTCAATGTATCAGAATAATGTTGTGGTAAAACCTGTTGTAATTTTTCAGGATTTTTTACTGTCCATGTTTGAAATGAATGATTGAAATAAACACCAACACTGCAATATTGAGAGTGTTCTATGGAAGAAAGGGTTTGATTGAGGTTTTCCTGCTTTTTAATGTCAAAAAATTCTTCAATGATATGTGCCTTTTCTGATGGATTGACATTTTTTAAAGCCCTGTGCGTTGGTAGTACAACAAGCGAGCGTGAAACAAGGTTTGTCAGATATACCATGATGTATGGCGGAGTATCTGGATTTGTTTGAAAATATTGGTAAGACGCCTGAAATCTGTGATGGCCATCTGCAATGAAAAGTGTTGAGTTTTGAATTTTTTCAAGCAGTGGCAGCAATACTTCCTGCTTGCAGGTATGTAATTCCACAGTTGTTTCTTCAAAACTTAATTTTTCTTCAAATGCCGTTGAGCAGGCAAATTTTTCAATAAAATGTTGGTGGTCTTCATAAAGCAAAAAAATTGGCTCTAAATTTGACTTTGTTGCTTCAAGCAACCTGATTCTATCGTCCTTATATTTATTAAAAATGACCTCATGCCTGATGATGCGATCAGATGCCCGAAGGTCAAAAAGACCTATGAAGCCAGTTCTTTCAAGGATTTTCCCTTCACATGGAAATGTTTGTTTCATAAGATAAAAATATTCTTTTCCATCCTGCTGTAAGATGCCATCCTTGCACCATTTGTTCAGTGTTTGAGCAATGACACTGTGATAGGCAGCATCAAAAGATTCTGGAAGTGTAAGATGAACAATATTATATGGTGAACGAGCAATAAGTTCAGACCGATATTGCTGGCCGATCACATCATATGGTGGTGCTATCAGTTGCTCAAGATTACCTGCCTTTTTTGAGTATCTGTACCCCTTAAATGGTAATATCATGTTCACAGTCCTGTTGGAATATCAACAAATTCTGCTTTCACATCGAAATTTTTTGAAATAACTTTTGCCAGTTCTTTTACTCCAAGGGTTTCTGTTGCGTGATGACCGCCAAATATCACATTGATACCATAATCTTTTGCTGAGTGAAACACTTCAAGGGTATCACCTGAAACATAAAGGTCAACGCCTGCTTTTATTGCTTCATTAAACCCAGCATAACCACCGCCACCACTGATAACAGCAACAGTTTTAATTTTATCCGGTCCATAAGGAAGCAACCTGCATGTTATTCCAAGACAACCGTTGATGGTGCTGACAATATCATCCAGTTTTTTGGGTTTTGTGAATTGACCGCAAAAACTGATGTATTGTCCGTCATATGGGTAAAAGCCAGTTGTTTTTTTTGCACCCATCATTTTAAGAAGCAGGATATTATTTCCAATTTCAGGGTGCATATCAAGTGGTAGGTGCGCAGCGTACAGGGAAATGTTATGCCTGTGAAGTATTTCCATCCTTTTTTTGTTTGCCTTTGTAAATGAAGGATTTGCATTTTTCCAGTAATTTCCGTGATGCACTATGATAAGATTTGCGTTCCTTTTTACTGCTTCCTGAAATGTATCTGCTCCAGCATCCACTGTGCACATGATTTTTTCAACCTTTTCTGTACCTTCCCATTGGAGACCATTCCAGGAATCATCCTTGATGTTGTTGATGTTCAAGAAACCATCAAGAAATTTCACAATATTATTCAGTTTTTCCACCTTTCACTCCCAGTTAATTTTTACTGTACTTTTCTTTCAGCAACGCAGGAAGGTCAGCGTTCTTTAACATGTTTGAAATATGCTGTTTTTTTACATTTTTCAATTCCTGTGCTTCCAGCAAAATATCCCATGCCTCGCCGATGACTGAATTTTCTCCATACATGAAATCGCTTCCCCTTGAAGGTGAAACAAGAATTGTGCGCTTGTTTTTAATGGCTTCAACAACATCTTTTTCCTGGCATCCATCAGCAAATATTATTGTTCTTTCTGGGTTGGAAAAAGTGCCATCGTGTGTGTCAGTGCTTCCAATCAGTGATGGAAGTGTATCATTCTTTTTCCAGTCGTAATAGTGAAAAGGAATGTGTTCCCAGCCGTCCAGGCCAATATCTGAAGGAACCTCGTCAATTCGTTCAAGTTCCCACATTGAATGAGTCCAGCCAGGATGATTCCACTGAATAATTGCAGATTGCTGGTGGGCAAGAGAAATGATTTGTTCTGGAGCAAGTGTCCACTGGATCACTTTTTTCAGCGGATAAGCATTGAAATGAAAATTTTTTGTTGTGATTTCCTGTCCCACTATGAACGTGTAATCAAACCCGTGTTTTGAAAGAAGTGTTGATGTAATGAGCGCTCCATCTATGGTATTGTGGTCAGTTAATGCGAGAAAATCCATACAACAGGTCATTGATTGAAGTGCCATTCCGACTGGAGTATGTTTTCCGTCAGAAAACCTTGAATGACTGTGCAAATCTCCACAATAGATAAATCCCTGCCTTTTGACATTTTCAGATGACCTTGTTGAAAATGCAAATTCATTGACAAGAGTCTTTCTTATTTTATCAACATCCTGGATAGAGACGGGTTTTCCTGCTATCACTAGTTTTGCTGCTTCTTCAGCGACCCATCTGGACGGATGTGAAACAGAAACAAGCATATCGTTGTATGGAATTCTGATAAGGGATTGTTTCACAATAGATACCTGGTATGCTTTGAATTTTTTTATTTCCTGTGGAATATCTTTTTCTGTTGCAATAAGTACACTATTTTTTTTCAATGCTTCGTCGACAGGAAGAAGATGTATTTTTTTACTGCGGATGTATTTTTCTACCTGTTTTTTGATTGTTTCACTGGCACCATCAACAATTGTTGCTGCTTCAGCGTCCACATAGTCAATTTTTCCAGTGTCCACAGCATACACAGTTCTTGATGATGGTATTGCAACAAGTATCTGTCTTTCCGGGTCAAATTTTTCTATGTTGAAGTAAAAAAACATATATGACCAGGAAGAAGCCCGGGCAGGTAGTCCTGCAATGACAACAGGTCCTGCAGGATTAACATCCTCAAGCAGGTCCACAAATCCAGTGATTTTTTCTTTTGCTGCTTGCTTTGGTAAATTCTGGTCTGCAAATTTTCTCACATTGACAGTAACAAGCGGAACACTTCCCCAGTAAAAAGTGATGTTTGCAACCTCAGGTAAAGGGTACTCAACAACAACCTGTGATTCAGGGTTTTCAGTAAGAACAAGTAAATCAATAAGTGAATGAGTCTTTTTCAATTGTTTTCCATTCAACGCATTGATTCGCGCAGCGATTTCCCTTACAGCATATGTTAATTTTTCAACATCAGCAGTTTCAACTGCATACTTGATTTTCTCATAGCATGAACCAACTGCAAGGAATCCAGCGGCTTTGAAAGGGTCTGATTGAGAAAGTTTTTTGATGTTTGCTTTTCTGATTTCTGAAAGAATTTCTTCTGCAATGTTGCCAAGGTAAATGACAGTTTTCCTGCAGGTGTATTCAGCATTTTTTCTGCCAACTATAGCAGAAATTACAAATACATCACCCTGCAGTTTTTCTACATCAAAACTTGCTGTTGCCCTTATGGCTTTTGGCCATGGACTGGTGTATTTAATGAGTTTTGGTTTTTTTTCAGCAAGAACAATACCCTGTGGATTTTCAATCCTGATTTTTATTGAATCAATATCACCTGCCATTGAAAATGTTTCCACTGCCACTGGTATTGATTGTTTTTCTAACATAAGTGGTGAACATTCAATAGAAAAAACCGGCTGTATTTTTTCTTCGCATACGCAGTGAACAAAATGCTGGGGACTTCTGTAAAGTTCTTTTTTCCCCTGATAACTCAAACTCAATGGCTGAACCTTATCAAGGTCCTGACTGTCGTAATCATCAAGCATTGCCTGAATGGCAATGTGAATACCAGGGCAAACTTTTTTAATCTCAGGAAATGCTGACCAGGGAACAAAAAGTTCAATATCATAGCCAGTTATTGTTTTTACTCCTGCTATTTGCATACCTGAAATTTTATTTCTTCCAAATACTTCTGCGATAGGTGCTTGCCTGTCAATTGGTGGTTTGACAAGAATTTGATAACATCCCTTTGAATACGGTGGTTTCATAAAGGAGATACTTCGTCCATCAACAAAAATTTCAATGCAGTCCTGTTCATACGCTGATTCCAGGGGTTTGTGATTGATTACTTCATTATCCGCAACAATCGCTCCAAAAAACAGCCCCTTCTCATTCCAGGCAGCATAAAATTCCATTCCTGCGTCCTGGGGACCTTTCCATTGTCTTTTTGCATTTGAAATGTGATACTGTGACCTGATGGGAAGGCAGAATCCTGATGCCCATTCAGTGTCAGTCAACACGCCATCCACTGTGATATTTGAAAATGGAATAACAAATGGTGTATCAGTGGTTGCCGGGATTGACCAATCAACACTGATACCAGCAAAACATGCCCCTGCCAGAACAAAGAGCAATAAAATTTTTTTCATTGTAATTTTTAATTTAACTACAGGCATTTGCCATTTCATTTGCGATTTTATGCCAGAGTTGTCTATCAAGATGACTATCTGGCGCTTTTAACACTGACTCAATGTGTTGTACCTTTTTCACTCCCACAATGGCTGATGTTACTGCTGGATGCGTCAGTATCCATCTTACTGCCAGTTCTGCCACTGTGATACCAAGTTTTTCACTGACTGGCTTCATAATGGTATTGACTGCGTTTGTGATTTTTCTGAAGTTTTCTCCTGTAAAACGGGGATGATTTGCCCGTGAGTCCTCAAACGTTTCATTTCCTGAGTACTTACCTGTGAGTATTCCCCTTGCCAGGCTTGAATATGTAATGACTCCAATTTTCTTTTCAAGGCAGAACGGAAAAAGTTCTTTTTCTGCGTCTCTATCAAGAATATTGTATAGGGGTTGAAGGCAATCAATATCAAAATATCTTATATACATATTCATCTGGTGTACATTCATATTGCTGACACCAATCCAGCGGATTTTGCCCTGTTTTTTCAGTAAAAGAAGCGCTGCAGCAACTTCTTCTGGATTTGTTAAGGGGTCCCACGCGTGAATCTGATAAAGGTCAATCCAGTCAGTTTTTAATCGTTTCAGGGACGCTTCACATTCGTTGATAATATACTGGAAACCTGTGTCAGGATATCTATTTTCAGGGTCATCAATGTTCCAATAAAATTTGGTGGCAATGATTAATTCTTTCCTGCAATTATATTTGCTCATAAAATCACCAAGCACACTTTCAGCAAAACCATCGCCATATGCCTGGGCTGTGTCAACAAAATTAATCCCACAATCCATTGCCTTTTTCATAGCAGCATTCCACTCATCAAGAGGGATATTTCCCCAGAATCTTGGTGACAATTGCCAGCAACCAAAACATATTCTCGAGACAATAAGGTCTGTTTTTCCAAGTTGAATGTATTTCATATCACCCTCCTGTTAGAGAGGAGCAGGCACTTCAAATTCAATTTCCTTTTCAGATTCACGTATCTTAAATGACACAATAAAAGATACAAGATTGAGAAAAAGGCACACTGTTGTAATTGTAACATACGCAGGGACCGGATAAATAATAGCATCAGGAGTTACAATTGCTTTTGATGAAAATCTATCCATAATGAGTCCTGCGATATTGCCTGCAATAGCAACAGAAATATAACACGCTCCATTGACAAACCCCACTGCTGTTCCAACACCACTGGAAGGACCGAGTTCTTTTATGAGGGTTGTTGTGAGGGGTCCACTGCCACCTGTCAGGGCAAAAATAAAAAAGCAAAGTAAAAACACCACTGGTATTTTGAACAAAATAAGGTTGGTCAGCATAAAAATACAGGAAATCATTGAAGCAAGGCATACAGCGATGACAAGGACTTTTTTTTGTTTTATCAGATGTACTACCAGTCCCCACAACAGTGCAGCGACCATGGTTGTTCCCATCATAATCAGTGTAAATGATGCAGCAATTTTTGATGATAATCCACAAATATCCTGAATAAGTTTTTTGCCGATGATGGTCTGGAAAACAAAGTAAATTGTGAAATTCATTGCAGCCACAATGAGCACAGGATGAATTTTTTTGTTCAGAATAACTGATTTAATATCATCCAGAGAAAATGAGTTTTTTTGCTGACTGAACTGATGCTGTTTTGCAATGGTTGACAGGATAACTGTCATCACAAAAAACAGGATGACGCCCATTACCAAGATGGTGTTTCTCCATCCAAATTGATGTACAAGTCGTTCAAAAGGAAGCGTGGCGAATAACCCGCCAGAATAACCAAGAAACAACGCCACGCCAAGCATTATGGAGAAAAAATCACGACCAAAGAGTTCATCGGTTTTCTTTACGAGTCCAAGATAGGCAACGCTCGCGCCAATACCAACCAGTATTCTTGATAAATAAAGAAGAAAAATTGAATGAGCAATGGCAAACAGTATTGAACCGAAACAGAGCAGAAACCCACCGCCAACGAATATTCTGTTTGTGCCGAAGCGATCAAGGCAAGGACCGACAAAAAACTGAAGCAATCCATAAATGTAGAAAACAACAGTCCCGAGTCCTGCAACCTGATTTGCAGTAAGATGAAAATTTATCTGAAGTTCATTGAAAATCGTGCCAGGAATTGCAACCCTGTGAAAATAGGAGAAAAAGTAAAAACAGTTGAGAAGTAAAAAAAGTAGCAATTTCTTTTTCAATGACAGTTCCATTATTAATTCCTTTGCGCAGGAGAAAAAACAACAAAACCAAGTGGCGGAAGTACTATTTCAATTGAAAAATCAAAATGATGCATCGTTTGTTTCTCTGCCTGCACAAGCCCGAAATTTCCTGTATTTGAACCCCGGTACAAAAAAGAATCACTATTGAGAATTTCTTTGTATTCGCCAGAAAACGGCACCCCGATTCTGTATTGATATCTTGGAACAGGTGTGAAATTGAAAACAAACACAAGGCATTTATCTTTTTTTCTATTCCATCTTAAAAACGAAACAACACTGTTGTCAACATCAGAAAAATCAATCCACTGAAAACACTCATGGGACTGCTCGTTTTCATGCATCTGGGGGTTTTGTAGATAAAGGGTATTGAGGTCTTTTACAAGATTGAATATGCCCTTGTGGTTTTCATCGTTCAGCAGTTCCCAATCAAGTTGTTTCGCATGGTCCCATTCATTCCACTGGCCGAATTCTCCTGACATAAATAATAGTTTTTTCCCTGGATGACCGAATTGCCACCCAAAAAGAAGCCGTAAGTTTGCAAATTTCTGCCAGTTATCGCCTGGCATTTTTTCAACAAGCGCACGTTTTCCATGCACCACTTCATCGTGAGAAAGCGGAAGAATGTAGTTTTCTGAAAATGCGTACAGCAAACTGAAGGTAAGTGAGTTGAAATGGTGTTTTCTATAAATCGGGTCTTTTGAGAAAAAACTCAGAGTGTCATGCATCCACCCTAAATTCCACTTGAATCCAAAACCAAGGCCACCAAGATACACGGGTTTTGTGACTCCTGGCCATGCTGTTGATTCCTCTGCTACAGTAAAGGAGTGTTTGTTTCTACCATAAATGGCTGTATTCAATTTTTTTATAAATTCAATCGCTTCAAGATTTTCCCTGCCCCCATAAATATTTGGAATCCATTCGCCTTCTTTTCTTGAATAATCAAGATAAAGCATAGAAGCAACAGCATCAACCCGTAATCCGTCAATATGAAAGTTTTCAATCCAGTTTAAACCACTGCCGATGAGAAAATTTGAAACCTCATATCTTCCGTAATTGAAAATTGCGCTTTTCCAGTCAGGATGTTCACCCTTTTTTTGGTCCATGTGTTCATAAAGATGAGTACCATCAAACCGGTAAAGTCCATGACTGTCTTTCGGGAAATGTGCTGGTGTCCAGTCAAGAATGACACGAATATTATTTTTATGACAGTAATCAACGAAAAACCTGAAATCATCAGGATTGCCATATCTTGAGGTTGGCGCATAGAAACCGGTTGCCTGATATCCCCATGATGCATCAAGAGGATGTTCGGCGACAGGCAGCAGTTCTATACAATTGAAATTCAAAGATTTCACATAATCAACGATTTGCGGAGCAAGTTCCCTGTAATTATAAAAAGAACCATCCTGTTTCCTTTTCCATGAGCCCAGGTGTATTTCATAGATGCTTAATGGCTTGTTTAAAAAATCGGTTTGCTGATTTAGAAATTTTTCGTCTTCCCAGTGATAATGACTTGTCCATGTTATTGATGCGGTATTGGGCCTGCATTCAAAATATGCACCATAGGGGTCAGATTTTAATATAATGGAATGGTCACGGGTGAGAATTTCATATTTATAAAGATTGCCTGGCTGGAATTCAGGTATAAAAATTTCCCAGATACCAGAATTTCCAAGGACTCTCATCTGATGTTTCCTTCCATCCCACCTATTGAAATCGCCAACCACACTTACCCTTCTTGCATCAGGTGCCCAGACACTGAAGTTATAGCCAGAAATACCATTAATTGTTCTATGAACCGCTCCCATTTTTTTGAAAATTTCAAAATGGTTGCCTTCATTAAACAGGTACAGGTCCATTTCTCCGAAAATACTTGTGTTGAAGGCATAAGGGTCAAGAAAACAATATTGTGTTCCATCAGGAAATTTTGCTTCTATTCTGTATTGAAATTTCTCATCAAAGTGTCCTTCAAAAATTCCGCCTTCAACTGAAATAAGGTTATATTTTTCTGACGTATCAATGTTAGTCACTGATACATTTTTTGCGTCAGGAACAAAAGCGCGCAGGATAAAACCTGTGTCAGCGTTTTGCCAGGATAAAATCTCATGCGGATTATGGTATTCGGCATTGACAAGTTTTAATAATCTCTCATCCATTTTTTATCACATGCTGGAATGTTGTCATGGCATTTCTGAACACTGTTAAACCCCTTTTTGCTGACTGAAATGGTCCTGCTGTGCCACCATTGATTTCATAAAATACATGGGGAATACTGAATCGTTTTGCAAATTGATGCTCAAAACTATTAATCCAGTGAGTGTCAGGTTGAGTGGAAGTGGAAGGTGCGTCTGTGAGTAATCTCATCGTATCGCACAGTGCCTGATAGATTTTTCTTTTTGTACTGTCTTTGAATAATTCATAAGGGACCTCATACCATCCATCATATGGATATTCGCTGTTGGTTCTCCATCCTAAATAGCAGTGAAAATTTATCCATAAATCGGTTCTTTGTTCTGTTGCCCACCTCCACAAAAGTTTTCCTTCAGTGGAATCTGGCTTGTCCATATCAGGATTATCGCTAAATACCTGATAAAGGTCAACTCCCTCGTCAGTAAAACAGTTTCTGCCAGCAACATTTCCGTCTGGATTGACAATGGGTATGATTTCAAAAAGAAAGTGCTCTCTGAGCGTTTCTGCCTGTGGAATGCCTGATGTGACAAAATCAGCAATCGCCCTTACTGCCCATATTCCTGGAAATTCGACCGGGTGCTGTCCTGCGAGACACAGAATTCTTGGACCTGCGGGATTGCCAGATTTTATTCCGAAAATTTCTCTGTTTCCTGCTGATTTTCCCAAACTGAAAAGTGTACAGTTTTTTCGTTGTTCTACAAGATTTTTCAAAAAAACACAGGTGTTAGAATATGTGCATGGCCAGTTGTTTGTTATTATAAGTTTTTTCCCCTGTTTCAGGGCAAGGGAAATTTCTATATGATTGTCCATCGTTTGACAGCAGGATTGTTCAAGTGGATGGAATCGTTTTCCATCATCATTGCTAATCCATATTGTTGTCGGAAAATGAGATATGAAACCTTCAGGGTCATTAATAACCGGGTCGTGCCACACTTCAATCACAAACGAAGTGTCTGTGCCACTATTTTCAAGTTCAAAGCAGAAGTAATAGCAGTAAACCTTTTTATCGCCAGTTACCTCGCATCTGTATCTATTCTCAGAGATTTGTGAGAAATGTTTTCCATTTCCACACTCAAAAGAACTTGAAAATTTTATCATGAATTCCTCCTATGCGGCCCATTCGTCGTCAAAACTTTGTTTCTCAAAAACAATGTAACCTGCAGGTGGAATACTGATTTCACTTTCAGCCGTTTTCATTCTTATTAAAAGATGTACCTGGTCAGTGCCAATTTTTTCCCAGGGGATTTTTATTTCGATGCACTCATCAAGGGCGATATTTTCGTCTATAAAAGTTTCCTTTGTGATATCAAAAGAAAAAATGATACCCCTGTCTTCTGTTTCAATGGAAATAGAAGAGAAAACTTTCTGTGATATATCAATTCTGATGTATAAATTGTTTCTGTCATAGCCATAAAAAAGTTTTTTTACTGGAAGATCAAAGGGTTGAAACGTTGTCCAGATCCGGATGATATCAATTTCAGAAGCGCCGTACCACTCAAAGAAATTCGTGATTCGTCCATCTATGACGGCAGTGATATAGTTTTCTGGTTGTTTGATGTTTGTTACAGGAACAAATGCTTTTGTTACTTCAAATGGTACGGATAACCCGGCTGTCCTGTAAATTTTTGAAATAATGGACTGAAACAGAGAGTAAAACTTGATTTTTGTTGACTGTTCTGCAGGAACACTCATCCACCAGAAAAAATCGCTTGACTCAGCCATCAGGGATAAATTGTTTAATTGTTCCTGTATTCCCTGTTTACTGGCATGCTGTTCTGCTGTTTTTCTGGCATCTGCGAGAATTTGCCACAGTTTATTTGCATCTGGTTTTCCAACCCAGTTGTCAAAGTTTAGACCCATCCAGGAGCCAGCCGGTATTGAATCAAGCGATACTGTTTTAAAATTCAGTTTGCATGCCTGACTGAATGTAACTGGTTTGATATTACCATCAGAAAGTACCCTTTCGTAAAGACGGGTTAAAAAAACACTTCCTTCCTGCCTGTACCACTCCCAAGGATTTTCTCCATCAAGGATGATGGTAAGAATTTTTTCCCTGCCTTCGGAAAATTCCTTTATTTTTTTCACCAGGTCTTCTGCTGCAGCGCTTTCTTCCCAGGAATGATAGATAAATCCAATTCTATCTGAAAACTGGTGATTTCTGAAAAATATATTAAATGTATTTTTCCACCTGTACAGCGTTGAAGAAATATCCTTTTCCTGGCAACCAGAATATTGAAGTATCTGTTCGTCTGCACCCAGCCACTGTATGCCATATTCCATTAAAATATCAAGCACTTCGTTGCTGATAGATCCTTCTGCAGGCCAGATTCCATTGATTGTTTTTCCAAAAACGCTGTTAGCAGTTTCTATTCCCATTGCTATGTGCGCCTTTACATCTTCAGGGTAACTGAATTCTATGGAGGGTATTTCAAGATGTGTTGAAGTGTTCCTGGCAGTGGAAAGGTCATATACAAGAGGCATAATAGGATGATAGCCAGGGGTGGTGCTGATTTCAATCTGACCTGACTGATAAAGGTTCCTGTACAGAGCCAGTATTTCTGAAAAAACTTTCTGTTCAAAATCAATCAGGATTTGTCTGTCCTTATTGTTGAAACCAACTGCTTTTTCGTATAATTGAGCGATTTCAGGGAAATACCCCAACAGGAATGGGTGTATGCAGGCAAGGTGCATCCACATCTTCAAGTCCTGAATTTCAGAACCCGAAATGTTTTTTGAATAAAATTTGTCAATCAATTTTCTGAAAATATTATGTCTGGTTTTTGTTCTGGCAGGTAAATCGTCAAGGAAAACTGAAATTTTTTCAGTGTCATTTGCATTTTCATCCTGCAACAATGCCTGAAACCCATCAATAATCTGGTGTTCAACGATTTTGTTAATCTGCAGAATCAAACTTGGAGTAAAATTACAGGTCAGTGGCATTCCCGAGTTTTTTATCATCAGTGCCATCGGATAATAATTATAAAGAACCCTGAACGCAATGGTTGCATTGTCCATTCTGTTTGAGTCAGGCGGCAAATACAATGGTTGATGAAAATGCCAGAGAATATTGAGATATGTCATCGTTTTTCAAACGCCCTCTGGTAAAGAGCAATATATTGTTCAACAGATTTATTCCAGGAAAAATCAAGGGAGATTGCTTTTTTGAAAAGATGTTCCATAAAAGTGGTGTCGGGATACAGGTCAATCGCCATATTCATTGCTTGCACCAGTTGTGAAAAATCTGCGTCTTCAAAAACAAATCCCCATCCCTCCTGCGTTTCGACATTGATTGGCTGAATGGTGTCTGCTAATCCGCCGGTTTTCCTTACAATAGGTATTGTTCCGTATTTTAAGCTGATTAACTGTCCGAGACCACATGGCTCAAATCTTGATGGCATAAGGAAAAAGTCGCTCCCTGCATAAATCTGACGGGCAAGTGCGTCGTCAAAACCGATTTTGACTGCAACCCTGTCAGGGTATTTTTTCGCAAGAAGCGTGATTGCCTCTTCATATACACGTTCGCCTGTGCCAAGTCCTATAAACTGAAAATCCTTTTCCTTAAGAGATTCCACTGCAGCAACAATTAAATCAATGCCTTTCTGCTGGACAAATCTTCCGACAAATCCAAAAAGAGGAATTTCAGTACTGGTAGGAAGTGAAAACTTATTCTGCAACATTGTTTTATTAACGAGTTTTCCTTTTCTGGTTCGATACTTTTTGAAAATTGCAGAATCGAAACCAGGATTCCACACAAGATAATCAATGCCATTGAGAATGCCGACAAGGTCTTTTTCTCTTGTTTTTAAAAGGCCCTCAAGTTTGCAACCAAATTCAGCGCTTAAAATTTCTTTTGCATAGGTGGGACTGACAGTATTGATAACATCTGAATGAATAATGCCTGCCTTCATCAGATTGATGTTACCGTAAAATTCAAGTTGTTCCATAGAAAAAAACTCGCCACCCAGTCCGAGTGCTGGAAATTGACTGGCTGGAAATATCCCCTGATAGGCAAGGTTATGAATTGTAAAAACGCTTGCAGTGCCAGTGTCAGGGTAAAAAAGTTTTTTGTACAGTGGCAGAAGCGCTGTGTGCCAGTCATTGCAGTGAAAAACATCAACACTGATACCAGATTGCTTGCAGCATTCAAGTACTGCCTTTGCAAAGAAAGAAAACCGTAAGAGATTATCAGGGTAATCTATACCTGATTCTCCATACAATTGATCTCTATCAAAATAATGGTTGTTTGCGATCAAATAAACATTGTGTTTGTCTTTCATCCTCAAGAGTATTGCTTTTTCTATCCTGTCCTGTGAAAAAGAAACCTCGTATTCCCCAACAACATCACAGGGATATTTCCGGGTAATCTGGCTGAACGCTGGCAGGAACACTTTTGTATCCACATACTTTGGGAGTTTGACAAGCAGTGCTCCTGTAACATCTGCCAGTCCTCCTACCTTTACAAACGGTACACATTCACAACAAACGATCGCGACACTTTTCATCATTCTCCTTTCGGGTAATAATGTTAAACCACGAGGTCCCTGAGGAATTGCGCTGCTTCCTCAGGAGGCGTTGGATTTATGTAAAAGCCTGTTCCCCACTCAAAGCCGCCTGGACGTGTCAGCCGTGGCATAATTTCTATGTGCCAGTGATAATCCTTATCTATGGTCTGCCAGTATCCTGGATGGGGAAATCTATTCGGGGCTGTGTGAAATATAAAATTATACGCCGGATTGCATAAACCCTTCATCAACTTTTTCAAAATTGACCCGAGTATTTCTGCAAGAGTTATTCTTTCTACATCACTAATAGAATCAAAATCAGACCTGTGTTTTAGTGGAAGAATCCACAGTTCAAACGGAAACCTTGATGCATAAGGCACGAGGGCAATAAAATCTTTATTCATTGCCACAACCCTTTCACCACGACTGGTTTCCTCTTCTATAATATCGCAGAAAATGCATCGTTCTTTGTAATCATAATACCATTGAGTTCCTTTTAATTCTTCTTTTACTCTTTTCGGAGTTACAGGGGTTGCAATTAATTGTGTGTGGGAGTGATGAAGAGAAGCGCCTGCTTCTTTTCCATAATTCTTGAAAATCATGCTATATTTCAACCTGGTATCATTTTTCAAGTCCAGACTGCGAATTTGATAGGTATGAATGACCTTTTCAAGGTGTTGCGTGTCAAAATCATGCATCTGTTGATTATGTTCGGGTGTTTCAATAATTACTTCATGTGCCCCTATCCCGTTCATTTTATCAAAAATACCAACACCTTTTTTATCAAGATTGCCTTCAATTTTCAATGCGGGATATTTGTTTGGAACAACCCTTACCAGCCATCCTGGGGTATTTGGTTGAGTATTGTTATCCCTTATCGCAAATATTTCAGGCGGGGTTTTTGTTTCATTTCCCGGGCAAAAAGGACAGAATGGCGCTTTCTCTTCTCCCACAGTTGAACACATTTCAGCATAATCTGATGGCCTGAGTTTTCTTTCTGTCGCGATGATAACCCATCTACCTATAACAGGATCTTTTCTAAGTTCTGGCATTTTTCTCCTCTTTTTTAATTTACCATTGATAATCTTTTGGAATCACAACAATTCCTGTTTCACTTACGACAAACCTTTTTCTGTCTTCCACAGGGTCATAACCAATGATAGTGCCCTGAGGAACCACAACATTCTTATCAATAATAGTTCTTTTTATTTTACAGTATCTTCCCACATTTACTCTATCCAGTAATATTGATTCACTAACATCCGCATAACTATTGATTCTTACCCATGGAGACAGTACACTCCTATACACCCTTCCACCGCTGATGATACATCCTCCGCCAATGATTGAGTCAAGAACCATTCCTATTCTTTCTCCAAGAGAAAACACAGTTTTCAAAGGGGGAAGTTGTTCCTGAAATGTGCGAATGGGCCATTGGGTATCATACAGGTTCAACACAGGTTCCACACTCACCAGGTCCATGTTTGCTTCATAATATGCTTCTATGGTTCCGATATCCTTCCAGTATTTTGTCTCTTTCCTGTTTTCATCAGTGAAAGGAAACGCAAATACCCTGTCCTTTCCAATCATCGCGGGTATCACATCCTTTCCGAAATCATGGGTACTATCCGGTTTTTTTGCATCCTCAATGATACGACGCACAAGTACCTCAGTATTAAACAGGTAAATGCCCATGGATATCAGACAGTTACCAGGGCTATGAGGGGAAGGAACAGGGTTTTCTGGTTTTTCCTGAAAATTGATTACTTCCTGTTTTTCATTCACCTCAAGAACACCAAACCTTTTTGCTTCCCGTACAGGAACGTCAAACACGCTTATTGTTAAATCAGCGTTTTTCTGTTTGTGAAATTCAATCATCCTTCTGTAATCCATCTTGTAAATATGATCTCCTGAAAGAACAAGGACAAGATCAGGTTTTTCCTGATTGAGAAAATATATGTTCTGGAAAACAGAATCTGCTGTTCCAAGATACCAGTCAGTTCCTATTCTCATCTGTGCAGGAATGACATCAATAAATTCTCCGAGTTCCCTGCTGAAGATATTCCAACCCTCCCTTATATGGCGCTGAAGTGAGTAGGACTTATACTGAATGAGAACATAAATTTTTCTCAAACCCGAGTTTATGGCATTACTCAGTGTAAAATCTATGATGCGATAGATGCCTCCGAAAGGTACTGATGGTTTTGCCCTGTCCCTTGTAAGGGGATACAATCGTTCTCCCTTACCTCCAGCAAGAATCAGGGTAAGTATGTTTTCATTCACCAATTAACTCCTTGACTTTGGCAACAAGTTCACTTAAACCTGTTGAACTTTTAATGATATACGCATCTGCAGCCCAGCTCATGAAATCTGTTTTATATTGGGGATACGAGGTGTAGATGATGACAGGGAGATTTTTCCTCTGTCCCAGGATGCTGGCAATTGTTTCAAGCCCGCTCATTTTAGGCATTCTGATGTCAACAATGACCAGGTCAACATCATTGTTTTTCAAAAGGTTTAGCCCGTCTTCGCCATTTGATGAAGCAATAATCTGATAACCTTCTTTTTCAAGGGTTTCTGTGCAGAGCATTCTCTGATTTGATTCGTCTTCAATCAGTAGTATTTTTTTCACCCTACGCCTCCTTTTTAGGAATCGTAAAACGGATTTTTGTTCCTGTACCAACGCGGGACTTAATCTCGATTTTGCCACCATGATTTTCTTCTATAATAGTTTTCACCAGATGGAGCCCGAGTCCCATTCCATGAGATTTCGTGGTGAAAAAGGGTTTAAATAATTGTTCCATCACATCTGGTGGTATTCCGTAACCCGTGTCAGTAATTTCCACCCACACAGACAGATCCTCTTCGTTGGCACGTATTGTCAGGGAGTCTCCGGGTTTCATACTTTCAATGGCATTATGGATAAGATTGTAAAAAACCTCACTCAACTGCACGCTGTCTGCGTATACATGAATGTTTTCCGGAATGTTGAGCTTGAGTTGAATTCCACTGTCTTCAATAATGATTGAAAGCAGTTCTATCAGTTCGTTGAGGAAACTGAGAAGATGAATATTTTGCTTCTTTGCCGGCTGTTTGAATGAAAACCTCAGGAGGTTGTTCAATACAAGTTCAAGCCTTCTCACCTCATTGGCAATAATTCTTGCATTTCTGGCAATCCTTGGATCACTGCTTTTTTCTCTGGATATTTCAAGAATCTGTCTGGCGAACCCTCCTATGGTTGCGAGTGGATTCCGAATTTCGTGCGCAAGATATGTGGAAATTCTTCCTGCAGCAGCAAATCTTTCGCATGCCAGTAGTTCTTCCTGGACCTGTCTGAGTTTTTCGTTTAAGTGTTGTACCTGCTGCAGGTTGTGCCTTGTTGCTTCGTAAGCAAAGGCATTACTCAGGGCAAGGCCTGCCTGATTGAGCACAATTGAAAGAAATGATATTGTTGCAGGAGTGATTTCTTTATAATGAAAGGCATTGTCAGCAAACACCACAGCAGAAATTTTCCCTGAAATGGTAATAGGGGCAATCACCACCTGCGTTGCATACCTTACAAACCAGTGGAATTCATCAGGAACAAGAAACCTCTCATCCTCTTTCAGTAATACAGTTTCGTTAGCATCAATCACCTTTTTCAAAGGACTGCTGGCTGGAAGTTTTGCAATTTCATATCGGATGGATTTGATTTCCACAGGGAATCTCTGGCTTTCAAGGGTTCTTCTATGGCTATTGTCAAACATTTCTGTCAGCGCCACATCAGAGTTTGTTAGATCTTTCCATATCTGGCCTGCTTCATTCTGGTCATAAGGACCTATACCCCTTCCACCATGCAGGATACCAGTTTCATTGATAAAAAATATCGCTGCTCTGCTGAAACCAAGGGAAGCACCTGCTGTGAGTCCTGTCAGGATAATATGGACTATTTTGTCAACATTTAGTGTTGCCTGCAGGCCTCTGCATATCGCGTCCAGAAGATATATTTCGTATTGAAGGGTCTCTTTTGCTTCCATTTTTATGAGTTTGTTTTCCTGTCAAGGTTAACAAAAATCTCAATTTTTGCCCTATCTTTTTGTTTTCCAAGCCACTGCTGAAAATACTGGTCTTCTTTCTGTGACTGAACATATCGTTTGATATCCTGGAATTTATTTTCATCCATCTTATCACCCATCAGGGACTTTACTTCCTGGTCTGATACCACGATCGTTGTTTCTGAAAGGGCTTCCTGTTTAAGTTTCTGGTATTTAATGCTATTTCTTATCTGATCTTCAATCTCTTTTGTTTTTTCAGGAGAAATACGTGAAAAATACGCCCTGAATTTTGCTTCATCAAACTGGCCTTTTTCATTTTTGAATGATGGATCAGATTTTATCACTTCAAGAATTTCTGAATCTCTTACCCTGATGTGATGCCTGCGATAAAGCTGCTCAAGCAATTTTTCCTGTATCATCCTGTTAAGGACCATTTTTTCAAGTTCTGTTTCATTGATGAGTTTTGCATAATTGTCCTTCAAAATATCTCTGTATTGCTGTCGTATTTCTTCAAGAGTTTTATAAAATTCGTGCTGATAAATCGGTTCTTTGTTCACTGTTGCCACAAGATATCGTTTATCAGTGCCTGAAATGCTTACACCCCATATGATAAAGCCCGGAATTACAAGTGCTGCGGTCACGATCATCACCATTCTAAAATTTCTTTTTTTCCTGAACCATTTCATCAACATTGTTTTCCTCCGAGAATGAGAACAAATTCACCTTTTACTGTGGTTTGTTTAAATTTATTGTACATCTGGTTCACACTGCCAGCAACAATGTCCTCAAATTTTTTTGTCAGTTCCCTGCACACAACAAGCCGTCTTTCAGGAAACAGTTGATTGAGAATCTCAAGTGTTTCCAGAAACCTGTGAACAGATTCAAAAAAAACAATGGTTTCTTCTCTTTCTCCCATGTTTTTGAAAAATTCAAGTTTTTTATTTTTCTTTCTTGGCAAGAACCCATAAAAAGAGAAAGCATCCAGGATCTCTCCGGAAACTGACAGACCAGCCATTAAAGCAGAAGGTCCTGGTACAGGGGACACCTGTATGCCTTCTTCAAGGCATCTTCTTACGATATAGTGAGCAGGGTCTGAAATTCCTGGTGTTCCCCTGTCGCATACAAGCGCAACGTTTTTGCCTTCGTTCAATAATTTCATAATCTGATGAGACCTGCTTTTTTCACACCCCCTGTAATAACTGAGTAGAGGTTTTTGAATCTGAAAGTAATTGAGCAATTTCCTTGTTTCTCTTGTATCTTCTGAAACAACAAAATCAACAGTTTTCAACACATTCAGTGCCCTGAAGGTAATGTCTTCAAGATTGCCTATGGGAGTTGCCACTATAAAAAGCATAATAATTATCCTTTTTTCGGAATTAAGTAAAAAAGAGAGTCAAGTCCGCAAGTTTTGACATTTCCGCATATTTATAGTACCCTAAAATGAAGAAATTATCAATCTTTCTGAGGTCCAAATCCGGGGTTCAACCATGGAATTTGAGAAAATATTAAAAAACGTCATCAAGAAAAACGAGAATAAGATTCTCTTGCTTGTAATGGATGGTCTGGGAGGCCTGCCGCATCCTGAAACCGGTCTTACAGAACTTGAAACGGCAAAAAAGCCCAATCTTGATTCAATTGCGAAATCAGGTATGTGTGGATTGTCAATTCCTGTGCTGCCTGGTATTACGCCAGGCAGTGGTCCTGCGCATCTGTCCCTGTTCGGATATGACCCCATTGCACATCAGATAGGCAGGGGTGTGCTTGAGGTTCTGGGGATAGGTATGGAAATGGAAAAGAACGACCTTGCCATCAGGGGCAATTTTGCAACCATAGATGATAATCATACAGTCACAGATAGAAGGGCTGGAAGGATTCCCACAGAAGAAAACAGAAATCTTGTGGCTAGAATTCAGGAAAGTATCAAAAGCATTAATAATGTTCAGATTATTATTCAAACAGTAAAAGAACACCGACTTGCAATTTTATTGAGAGGAGAAAACCTGTCTCCTTTTGTTTCTGAAAACGATCCGCAAAAAGAAGGGCTTCCTATTAAAAAGATTACACCGTTGAAAGAGGAAGCCAGATTTACAGCAGAAGTTTTGAATCAGTTTCTTGAAAAGGTTGAACACCTTCTGGCGGGTGTAGATACAAAAGCAAAAAGCATTCTGTTAAGGGGATTTTCAGGTATTCCTGAGATAGAGCCATTTCAACAGAGATATCTTTTAAAACCAGCGTGTATTGCAAGTTATCCTATGTACAAAGGACTTGCAAAACTTGTCGGGATGGATGTGGTTAAGGGACTTGAAAGTATTGATGACGAAATAAAGACACTCAACGACCTCTACAGTGAATATGACTTTTTCTATCTCCATTACAAGAAGACCGACAGTTCAGGAGAAGACGGAAATTTTGAGAAAAAGGTTGCAGCCATAGAAGAGTTTGATGAAAAAATTTCAACAATCAAGCATCTAAAATTTGAAGTGGTATGTGTAACAGGAGACCATTCTACGCCATGTGTTTTAAAAGGACACTCCTGGCATCCTGTACCACTTGCAATTGTTTCAAAAAATGCAATGCCAGATGATGTTGATACATTTACAGAAAGGGCATGTGCAAAAGGAATACTTGGAACAATACCCGCAACAAATATCATGTATATGTTGCTTGCGAACGCCTTAAAATTTGACAAATTTGGAGCATAACAAGGGAGGAAGATGGAAAAGAATTTGCAGAAGGCAATGAATGAGCAGATAAGGAATGAATTATATTCTGCCTATCTTTATTTAAGCATGGCAGCGTATTGTGAAAGCAAAAACCTTTCAGGAATTGCTCACTGGTTGAAAGTTCAGGCAAAAGAAGAAGTAAGCCATGCGATGAAATTTTTTGAGTTTATGGTTGATGTGGGAGCAGAGATAACACTTCTTGCCATTGACCAGCCACCAACAGATTTTGCTTCTGTCACTGAGATATTTGAAAAAACCCTTGAGCATGAGAAAAAGGTGACAGCAATGATTAATAACCTTGTTTCTCTTGCTCAAAAAGCAGGAGATAACCCTGCAATGATTATGCTTCAATGGTTTGTGAATGAGCAGGTTGAAGAAGAGAAAAATGCATCACAGATTCTTGAGACATTGAAAATGATAAAAGAGCAGGGACCTGCGATTGTGATGCTGGATAGGGAGCTGGGAAAAAGAGAAGGATGAGGGGTAGGAAAGACAGAAGCATTATTTCACATACGCTGCGGTGCAGACAAAACTACGCAGGAATCTGCCGCAGTTGAAACGTGCCAGCACCGTGGGCGCTTCGCACTCTGCTGGCTTCGGACAGTCAACTGCTATTGATATGGCAGACCGTTATTGCTTTCCTGTTTGTTTTGTTGCTGCACCTTCGCTAATTGTTCATAATGCTTCTGTCTTTCCTGCTGGAAGTGGGAAAACAAGAAAACAAAAAAACTGAATGGATGACAGCAAAGCATTATTTCACATACGCTGCGGTGCAGACAAAACTACGGATAAATCCGCTGCACCTGCAAACTTGCCTTCTCCGTATACGCCTTGCACTGCGAAGGCTTCGAACAAGCAGGTGTAAGGTTATCGCGGAACGCAGATGCTTTTATCCTTGTTTTGTTGCTGCGCCTTCGCTAATTGTTCATAATGCTTCTGTCTTTCCTGCGGGAAGTGGGGAAAGAAGAAAACCAAAAAAATAGGAAAATACCCAATGGATGACAGCAAAATATTATTCACATACGCTACGGTGCAGACAAAACTACGCAGGAATCTGCCGTAGTTGAAACTTGCCAGGATAAATGGTAATCTAAATATAAATAAATTAACCGACAGGGAGGATACAGTGGAAAGGAAAGGAATAAAAATTATCAAAGCAGATATTAATGGAGTTGTGAAGGAATTGAATAAGGCGCTTTCTGATGAATGGCTTGCCTATTATCCGTACTGGCTTGGAGAAAAAGTGGTAAAAGGAAAATTCAGGGAAGAAGTTGCTGCTGAACTTGGTCAGCACGCAGCCGATGAATTAAAGCATGCTGGAATGATTGCTGACAGAATTATACAACTGGGTGGTACGCCTGTCCTGAAGCCAGAGGACTGGTATAAACTTACAAATTGCGGTTATGATGCGCCAGAAAACCCTGATGTGATACCTGTGTTGAAACAGAATATTAAGGGTGAACAGTGTGCCATAGAAGTGTATCAGAAACTTGCTGAGATGCTGAAGGACAAAGACCCGATTACTTACTTAATGGTACTTTCAATTTTGAAGGATGAAATAGAACATGAGGATGATTTGATGAACATCCTTGAGGATATTCAATAAACGGGTTTTTTATATTTCATAGAGAGGGTCAATGAAATTCAGGATTCTTGCAAGTTTTATGTTATTGCCTTTTGTTTCTCTGGTATTTGCCGGGATACATCCCACCACAAAAGAGGAGGTTGTTTCAAGTTTCAAAACTATTGACCAACTGATAGACGAAGGCAAAGAAAATGTGTTGCATGTGTATGCTGCTGCGCTTGAAATTCAAAAACGAGCAGTAACCCAATATCAGGCAGATTCTATTGCGAAAAAAATCATCTCTACATCCAGAATATCTGAAAAAGATTTCGAGCAGTTGAGAGAACACTATAATTTTGCTGAAATTTCAATTGTATGGGCTGTTTCGCAAATCAGTAAAGTTCCTCTAAAACAACTTTTTTCTGAAGTAGAAAATGCGAGTATTGAAAAAATAATGGACAAATATGGCGCAGAATGCGAATATATAATTTCAGAAATTGGTAAACTCAATACCGCAATAAATAAGTAAATCTAATCAGGTTGCCTGTTTATAAATTTTTTCGAATTCTTCCCATAGATACCCTGGAAGTTTACTTCCAAAACCTTCAAAAAACTTTTTTACATCTTCAAGTTCTTCTTTCCATTCCTTGATATTAACATCAAGGATTTTATCAAGTTTTTCTCTGGAAAGATCAATACCAGTGGTATCTATGTCCTGTGCATATGGCACAAGACCAATAGGGGTTTCTTTTGCAGATACTTTGTTGTTTACCCTGTCAATAATCCACTTGAGAACCCTGATATTTTCTCCGAATCCTGGCCAGATAAAGTTTCCATCATCATCTTTTCTAAACCAGTTAACCGAAAAAATTTTTGGCGGATGTTTCATTTTTTTGCCCATATTCATCCAATGGCTGAAATAATCCGCCATATTATATCCACAGAAAGGAAGCATTGCCATAGGGTCTCTTCTCAACATGCCGACTTTATGTATTGCTGCAGCAGTGGTTTCAGAACCACTTCTTGCTCCAATGAAGACACCATGGTCCCATGAAAATGCTTCTGTGACAAGTGGAATTAAGTGTGTTCTTCTCCCACCAAAGATGATGGCTGAAATCGGTACGCCCTTTGGATTATCAAACTCTTTTGAAAGTGTGGGAGTATTGTAAATGGAAACAGTAAATCTTGAGTTAGGATGTGCTGCTGGTGTATTTGAGGAAGCATCCCACTTATTCCCCTGCCAGTCCTGCATATTTTTCCCTGGAAGGGCATCCATTCCTTCCCACCATGGTTCTTTTGTATCCAGATTCAACCCAGTATTAGTAAAAAGAGTGGGATAAAATTTATTACCTTTCAATGTTAGCATCATGTTAGGATTGGTTTTATTTGATGTTCCTGGAGCGACTCCAAAAAACCCAATCTCAGGATTGATAGCGTATAACCTTCCGTCATCGCCTATGTGAAACCAGGCAATATCATCGCCTAAAGTCCATATTTTATAACCAGGCAGTGCCGACTGCATCATCGCAAGGTTTGTTTTTCCGCATGCAGAAGGCATTGCAGCAGTGACATAGGTAATATTGCCGTCAGGGTCTTCAATGCCCATAATCACCATATGCTCTGCGAGCCACCCTTCATTATATCCTAACCATGATGCGATTCTTAAAGAAAAACATTTTTTACCTAACAGGGCATTTCCTCCATAACCAGAACCAATGCTCCACACAAGATGTTCGTCAGGAAAATGCATGATGAATCTTTTGTTCGGGTCAAAATCTCCGACAGAATGAAGTCCTTTCACAAAATTTTCACTGTTGCCTATTTTGTCTATCACATGTTTACTCATTCTTGTCATAATGCGCATACTGACAGCAACATAAGAAATATCTGTAAGTTGCACACATGCTTTTGCGAAAGGACTGTCAGGATGACCCATCGTGTAAGGTAACACATACATTGTTTTTCCTTTCATACAACCATCTGAAAGACGATTTAGCATTTGTTTTGCTTCATCCGGGTGCATCCAGTTATTGTTTGGACCTGCAAGTTGTTTGTCAGGATGGCATACATAGGTTAGATGTTCTGTTCTTGCAACATCAGTTGGGTGGCTTCTGTGAAGATACGCATTGGGCCATTTTTCATGATTTAATAAGTAAAATACTGGATTTCCATTGATTTTTTCTTCTTCCATACCCATTTCCATCAACCATCTTGCTTCTTCCTCTGAACCATCGCACCAGTGAATTCTATCGGGCTTTGTCAGTTCTGCCTGCGTTTGTACCCATTTTTCAAGCGGCGTTGACATAAGATACTCCCTTGTAAAAACTGTTCAGGGGATTTATGTAATTTGTTGGAACTATAT
>ERZ795046.1205-NODE-1205-length-27428-cov-11.095130_pt1 | contig 27428 bp, 31 predicted proteins | sample MGYA00375130_ERZ795046 | MGnify/ENA primary metagenome ERZ795046 (study PRJEB30175, sample SAMN05720202) | activated sludge metagenome | isolation source: anaerobic digester from wastewater treatment plant | place: Japan | collected 2015-05-15 ...
ACTAGGTTAAATTATGACGGATATTTATATGCTACTAGAGTTTATAACGCAATATATAATGACTATGCCGAATGTTTTTATTCTGATGGTTTAATATATAGTGAAGTGGTAAACCGAATTGTAGAAGTAGATTTTGATGGAAAACTTAGTTTAGCTAAAGAAAAATCGGATGGAGTTATTGGAATAGTTTCAGATTCCTATGGGTTTTTGCTTAATGGTTCTGAGGAAGAAATAGAAAATGGTTCTAAAATTCCAATTGGTTTAGCTGGTACGTTATATGTTGATTCTGAAGATATTGTTGATGATAAAAATATACATAGATTTGTATGTTCAGGTAAAGATGGAAAAGCTAGAGTTATCCCTAAAGGAAAAGCTCATAAATATGAAGGTTGTGTCGTTGGTAAAATAATTGGTGTTAATAAAGAAAAAAATCAATATAAGATTATAATTAGTTTAAGATAAGTTATTAATATATAGATTATAGTTTAAAATGAAGGAGTATGATTATTGTTTATTATTGAATGTGTTATAACTGAAAAATGCAATCTTGGCTGCAGTTATTGTTATATGAATAATAATCCAGTTGATATGTCAATTGACACGTTTAATAATATTTTAAATAATTTAGATATTGTTTTAAAAAAATATCAGCAAAACAATTATCATTTAGATTTTTTTGGCGGAGAACCATTACTTAATTGGGAACTTATTGAAAATGCAGTACCTTTACTAAAAAAAGATAAAAAATGTAAATCTTTTGGTATTATATCTAATCTTCTTGAATTAGATGAAAAAAAAGTTGAATATATTAAAAGAAATAATATTAATGTTAGTTTTAGTTTTGATGGTTTATGGAATGAATATAATAGACCGTTAAAAAATGGATCTAGTTCGTTAAAAGTTTATAAAAAGAAAAAAGATTTAATTAAACAAATTTCTCCATATGGTTGTAAAACTATGGTTTCTCCAACTTCATTAGGTACACTTGTTGATAATGTTAAATATTTAGTCGAAGAGTGGGGATTTGTTTTTCCTGATTATTCTTTAGTCCGAGATGATATTTGGAATGAAGAAGATATTAAAAAATTTAAAAATGAAATAAGAGATTTGTCTAATTTACAGATTGAATATATTAAAAAAAGTAAAGATGTTATAATAGGTTTTTATAGATTATATTTGTTAGATATGTTTTTTGGAAAAAAATACGGTAAAAGATCTTTTGGATGTTTTGCAGGTTATAATGGTATGGGAATAATGCCAAATGGAATTGGATATCCTTGCGCAAGATTTGGTACAAATAAAGAATATCCTTTATTTGATTTTAATAATAATTATTTTTATGAAGATAATATTAAAATATTCAGAAATCAAAAAAATGTAAATCCACAATCATTTGAAAAATGCCAAAATTGCTATTTATATAATTACTGTAATGCTGGTTGTACATATTCACAGATGAAAAATGATTTTAAACCAGTTAATTCTGTATGTAAACTTTTTAAAATTTTATATGATGAATGTTTATATATATTTGATGAAATTGGTACAAATGAAAATTTTTTAAAGTTGTTAATTCCAGAAAATATTAAAGGAGAATGACGATATGAATAATAATATTAAAGTTTTTAATTTATATAATGCTACTCAACATATTATTTTTAGTATTAGTTTTTTAGAAAATATTATTAAAAGTATTACAGACGAAAAAGAAATTGATGCTTATAAAAATTTAGTTAGTAATTTACAATATTTAGCAGAAAAAACTTGTGATTTATTAGAATTAGAGGTTGAATGTAATGGTGGGTCAATCGATTTAAGTGATTGTGAATTTACAACTGTTGATAATTTATCTAATAATACATCTAATATTTTAGATATATCTAATGATATATCTGAAGAAATAAGAGATTATATTAAACAAATTCAAGAAGAGATTAGAAAAGAAAAGGTTGATCCATAAATGAATAATGAAAAGTATGTTGCGACTGTGGTAATGTACATTACTTCTTCCTGTAATTTGAGATGTGAGTATTGCTTTGAAAGAGACGGTAGACCAGATAAATCTTTGGCAAAAGAAGAAATAGATGAAAAATTAAAATGGATAAATGAAAATTTAGCTGATTATTCACATATTGTTATATTTGGTGGAGAACCTCTTTTAAGATTAGATTTAGTAGAATATATTATAGACCAGTTAGTAACAACATATAAAGATAGATGGTTTTCTGTATCTTTGGATACAAGTGGAATTTTGTTATTAGATGATAATATCTTCAAAAGATATAAAAAAATTATATCAAAAAAACAATTTACAACTTTTGTTAGTTATGATGGACCAAATACTTTTAGAAGAAAAGACGCTGAAGGAAATTGTATTAATGATAAGATTGTTAAAGTTTTAAGAAAATTGGAAGAAAATAACATAGATTATATGGTAAGTTATACTTGGCATAAAGAAAATGATAAAACTATTATAAAAGATATGGTTTATATATGTGAAAATTTTAAACCAAAACGTATTGTAATTAGTCCAAATTGTATAGAAATTGATCAACATTGTTCTGGAGATATAGATTATGAAACATATATGAATAGCTATACTCCATATTTTGAAGCTGTTTTTTTAGAATATAAGATACCGATTTGTGAATTCACATGTAAAATGTGTAGAAAATGTACATTTAATCAAAAAAACGTATATATTGTACCAACTAAAAAGGAATTGATTATTAATCCTAAAAAAACCAATACTGCCTTTACTTTATGGGATTAAAATATAAAATTGATTAATAGAGGTTTACTTAACTATGTTAAATTTAAATTTATTAATTAAAAAGATAATATATTTTCATAAATTAAAAAATTATAATATTTGTTTAAATACAATTATAGAAAATGAGAAAGTATTATTAGATCATTTTCCTTTATTTTTTATAGAAGTATTGAAAATATATTATAATACACTATTAAATAATTGTAATAAAGTTAATTTAAATACTATTAATTATATAATAGATAGTTATTTAAATCTTGATAATAATAATAGATATAAAGTTATTGTTAATTTAGTATTAGCAAAATTTGCATATTATAAAATACAAGAAGATCATAAATTCGCACAAAATGATATGTATTTAAAAATCTATAATATGTTAACAACTTCACCGCATAGTTTATATACATTAGATAAGTTAGTAGAAGTATTTGGATTAGAACCTATAAATAAGACAAATATACATATTGATGAAAGAAATATACATATAGAAACTCTGTTAAAATATTTTGATGATGATATATTTACTTTATGTTTAGATTATTTAATAAAGGAAGAATTAGATGAATAAATTTTATGATATTTTTATTAATATGACAAGAAATTGTAATTTTAGATGCGTTTATTGTTATGAAGAGGGTAAGTATAATCATGATTATTTATCAGAAAAAAATGCACAAAAAATACTAGAGTTTATAAAAGAATTAAAAAACTCTAATTTTTTTATTAAGGAATATAGTATTATTAGACTAACTTTTTTTGGTGGGGAACCCCTTTTAAATAAAAAAGTTTTAAAATATATAGTAGAAGAAACTAAAAATGATGATTCAATATATTATTCTTTAATAACAAATGGTTCTAAAATAAGAGATATTATTGAAATATTTGATCCTATTAAAAATATTAAATTACATAATATACCTAAATTACATATACAGGTATCTTATGATGGATATCCTATTAATGTTAAAACTAGACTAGATATTAGTGGTAAAGATACCAGTCAATTAGTTAAAGACGGTATTAAAAAATTATTTGAGTATAATTATAATATATCTATTAAATCAACTATAACACCAGACAATTTTAAATATTTACCTGATGCCTATGAAGATATTGAAAGTATATATCCACAAGGTTATGGTACATATTTTCCAACAATAGATTATTATAATGAATACCCCATGGGTTATAAGATAGAAGATTTAAATGCTTCTATGGTTAAATTAGCTGCTAAAGAAGCTTCTTATTTTAAAAAATATCACAGATTTTTCTTTTCTTGGTTTGAGAATAATAATAATAAAATTTGTTCTGCTGGTAAAGATATGATAGCTATAGATACAAATTTAGATGTTTATCCCTGTCACGGTGCTTTTTTTGAGAATTCTAAAGACCATTTGATTGGAAATTTACATGATGAAGATATTTTAAATAAAATAAATAACCATAAAAATAATTTATTGATTTATGCTCCTGAAACTTGTCAAAAATGTAATACATCTATTTGTTACAAATGTAATATTATTAAATATAAATACTCAAAAAAGAATACATATAATGAAAGATGGAATGATCATTCAAACCAGCCGTGGTTGTGTAATTATTATACATCTATTAATAAAATTAAACTAGCATTATATAAGATATTATTTTAAAAATTTAAGGTGATTTTATGGATATATTAAATAATACCATGAAATTAATTGGGTTTGATAATAATTTGAATGTTATTTTTATTGAATACTTAAATACTTCTGAATTTTTATCTATAAAATATAAAAATATTAATACAATGTTAATATTTTTATTTAAACCTTTAGTGTTAGGTGAGTGGAAATTTAAGATCTTAAGTGATGGGATAGTTAATTTTAAAATTAATAATAGATGTTTAATAAATGATAAAGATATAAATACATTTGAATTTTCAATTTCATTTGATGAGTTTATAAAAAATGCTTTTACTGTTTTAGCTAAAAAACAAAATCTTATAAATACTAAAATATATTTTAAATCGCCTAATTATAGTGAATACAGATTATTTACTCCAAATAATTGTGTCAATTTGTGTAAATATTTGTCAACAAATGATTGTATACATACATTGAATTCTGATTTATTAAATTATGGATATTATTCAACAGTTTATGATTATGCTAGATTAAAACATTGGGAGTTTTATGAAGGATATTTGCCTATAGCTAGTTTGGAGGAATTATAATATGCCAATTGAACAAAATATAACACCTTCCTGTCCGTCAAATTATGGGACCGGTGGAGATGGAAAACCCTGTACAGTAAATGTAACTGCTTGGACTGATCCAGGGGACTTAGATCTTAAAAGTGTTCGAGCAATTCATATAAATGAGTTACGGGCAGCTATAAGAGATGAACAAGCACGAAGAGGTAAAGCTTTAACAGATTTTGGGCCATCTTTAACCAGCGCCGATAAAGTAACAGCCGCACATTGTGTAGCTATAAGAAATGCTATTAATACATTAAAAAGCTTTACATGGACTCATGGTACACCAACTGCCTCATCTTCTATAATTATAGATGAGTATATTGAGGAATACCGGGCTAAAGTAAACGACGCCGAAGATGATTGTTTGTGTCATTGTAACTATTGTACATGTAATTGTAATTATTGTACCTGTGATTGTAATTATTGTACCTGTGATTGTAATTATTGTACCTGTAATTGTAATTATCCTTGTACCTGTAATTGTAATTATCCTTGTACCTGTAATTGTAATTACTGTACTTGCAATTGTGCTTATAGATGTACCTGTAATTGCAATTACCGTAGTGATCGTAGATTAAAAAAGAATATTATTTATATTTAATAAAGGAATTTGAATATGACTAGTGATTATGGTTTAGAAATAATTAAAAAACTCAAACCGTGTATTTTCCAATATAAGCAAGTTAATGGAAACGGTATAATTGGCGACAGAAATTTAAAACATCTAGGATTTATTGCTCAAGATTTGAATGAAATATTTCCAGAAGATGAATACGCTGTAGTGAAGAAAGATCAAAATGGTTATTATATGATTAATTTAATAGAATTGTTAGCACCTATTGTTAAATCTATTCAAGAACTAGATAATAAAATAGAGAAACTTCAAAAACAATTGGAGGAATTTCAAAAATGAAGTTAAGTGTTAATGTAGGAGATAGAGGAGAATATTTTGAAGTAGTTAGTTTAAATGATAATGAAGGAGCTTTAGCTCTAGAACCTGAAATTAAGTATCCTATATACTCTTGGGAAGTTTATGAGTATATAGCTTCTAATTTTATGGATGGTAAGACCGTATTAATACCTAAGTACCTTGAAGGAGATTTAAATAAAGATTTAATTATAGTATCTGATAATTTATCGGAATTAGAGCGAAGTAAAGCTATAGCAATTATAAAAATGAGAGATTATATAGTAAATACAAGATTATATAATGATAATATGATGTTAATTGAATTATATAAATTTATATTATTAAATAATTGGTTTATTGATAAGGGATTTATTATAACCGAAGAAAATCGTCCAGATAAATATCTTGAAATTATTAATTATTCTACAGAATTAATGAATGAATCTTCAGAAAAAGGAGAAGAAGTAATAAATAAATTAGATAGTTATTTAGAAATATTAGATAGTATAACTGAAACTGAAAAATATTATCATTTATATTTAGATTTTAAAGAAAAAATAAATGAAGCTTCTACGGTTGAAGAAGTCAATAATATATATAAGACTACAAAAGAATCTTTAATATAATGATAGCTTTTATCTATAAACCTGTATATAATGATCCATATAAGTTTACAACTAATGGATCATTTTGGTATATGTTCGAGTATTTCTTAAAAACTTATGAATTAAATAAACAAACTAAATTTATTTTTATTTCAAATAAAAAATTTGATTTAAATATTTTAAAAAATTGTTTAGAATTTAAGTATATTATTGATATACCTTTAAATAATATTAAAATTTTAAATTATTATGAATTAATTAATCATACAAAATTTATATCTATTGTAGCATTAGACATTGAAACATATAGTGATGAATTTACAGAAAAAATATTAAAAAATAAATATACATGTTTATTATATACATCAAATTATAAAGAGTTAATAAAGGATAGATATTTTAAAGAAAATATTTTTCATTTTGCTGAGGATAATACGTATATTAAAAAAATATATTTAAATGCACTTAAAAAGCCAACAGAAGTAAAAGAGAGTGTTTATATTAATTTAAGAGGAAAAAGAATTGTAAGTATTGATCAGTTTAATGAAAAAATTAAACCCGTTTTAGACAAAATAAATAAGAGAAAGTTAATATTGGTGGATAATAATAATTCCATGTTTTCTAGATATTTGAAATATTTAAATTTTGAAACGTTTGATCAAATGTTATTTGATATACATAATCAATTTGATATTTATGTTGATTGTGCTTTAAATGCTTTTGATTATTCACCACGAATGATTTTAGAATCATATTATTTTGGCAAGGATATTATCTATATAGATAATAATTTAAACGATGGTGCTAAAAAAAGATATTTGGATATTAAAAATGGAAATATTAATAAATATATACTTAATTCTGATGATGAATTAATAAGAACGTGTTTTAAATATGTTTAATTTGGAATTTTTATTGACAAAAAAATGTAATCAAAATTGCTATTATTGTAATAATGCAGTATATTATAATAATCAAGTTGAAATAGATTTAGATTATTTTAAATACGTATTAAATGTATATTATAATTTAGGTGTAAAAAATATAAGACTAGAATTATCAGGTGGAGAACCTGGTATTATTTCAAATATAGAAGATTTAATTGAAATAAGTAATAAGTTAAATTATATATATAAAATTTTTATTTTGAGTAATGGTACTCTTAGAAAAAGATTTAATAATATACAAAGTTTTGTTGGTAAGAAATTTGATGGATATCATGAGCATACAGCGTTAGATATTAATGGCAAAAATATATTATATTTTGATAAAGATATTACATTTTTTAATTCTGAAAAATATGTGTTACATGTTCTAGTTTTAAATAATATAACATTAAATTCTTTATTAAATAATTTTCAGTATTTTTTAGATAGTGGTTTATTTAATAAAAATATAGATTTTAAACTACTCACACCTAAAGTAGAACCAGTTAGTATAGATATATTAAATAAAACAAAAATATTCTACGATAAATTATTTAAAATTAATAATCTTACAAAAGATACATTTTCTTATGCTCTAAAGAATTATTCTTATATTGATCGATTAATTGATTTAACTAAAGTAAATATTTGTTCTAGGATATCGGTTTTTCAATATATTGATTTGGATAATAAGAAAATTGGTCAATGCAGTATGCAAGTTGATCAATCACAAAAATATGATATTACTGAAGATAATATTAAAAAAGCTTTACAGGGTGATTTATTTATACCAAATAATTTTTGTAAAAATTGTATAAAATATTCAGATATGACTCATTATTATTTTTTAAGAAAGGTTCGGCATAAAAAATATTCGAATATTATGACAAAATAAGGAGAAATGTTAGGTGAAGGAAAGGTCTAAGACATATATAGATGACAAATGGTTTACAATCTTTAAAAATAAAGAGATAACTAATATTAAATATGTTAGAGAGTTTGAGAGAGAACTTTCAGAGTTTGTAAATATTCCATATATATACTGTTTAACAAATGGTACAAGTGCTTTATTTTTGGGGTCTATCGCTCTTGGTATTAATAACAAATCGAAATGTTTAATTCCTAGTTATAGTTACAATGCAGTTAAAGTTATATTAGAATATATTGGAGCAAATATAGATTATATTGATATAAAAGAAGATACTTTATGTATGGATCCGATTTTATTGAAAAAATACTTAGAACATAATCGTAATATTGATTATGTTTTTTTTATTAATCATTTAGGTTATATAGGTGAAGATTTATTTGAAATAAAACGTATTTGTGATTTTTATAATGTTGTATTGATAGAAGATTCAGCACAAGGTTTGGGGGAAGTGTATAATGGTATATCAGCAGGATCAGTTGGAGAATTTGGTATATATTCTTTTAGTGGTACTAAATTAATTAGATGCGGTGAAGGTGGAGCTATTGTTACAAGCAATCAGCTTATACGTAATAAAGTAGAAAAATTAGCAGCTATGGGAATAGGAAATTATGACATGTCACCAATGTCAGCTATATTTTTAACTGAACAATTACATGATATAGATAGAATAACAAAGTTGAGATTTAAATCATACAATAAATATGTATCGAATGGTCTGAATTTAATTAGTTTTAAAACAGATAATAATATAGGTTATAACGCATGTGCTGTTCTTTTGTCTAAGCTAAATAAACTTAATTTATTATCTAGTCTATTAGAAAAATCTGGTTATGAAACTAGAAGTAGATTTTATAAGCCATTGACAGAAAATAGACATATTGCTCCTGTAGCTTATAATGTATTTGAAAGATATATTGAACTACCTGATAGTTATGATATGACAGATGAAGATTTTAACAAGGTATCACAATTAGTTAAATATATTGGTTGATTATTATGCTAAAAATATATGGTACTGTTTATCATTCATTGAATTATGATATATTAAACACTGAATCTTTATTTGATTTAATATTTAAAAATAATGAAAATTTATCAGATATATCTAAGTTGGATTATATAGATGGAATATATTCCATACTTTATGAGAATGAAGATAATAAAATAATTATAACTGATGCTTATGGTTTATATCCATTGTTTTATAATATTAATACTTTAGAAGTAGTCAATAATTTCAATAAAAGTTTAGATTATCAACCAAATCATGATTATATAGACTTGGCTGAAAAAAATTTTGATAAATCATATCATTCCCTATTAAGTAATAATTTACAAGTAGATATAAAAAATATAATTTCTAGAAAGATATTTATATCACCATTTAGATATTGGAACGTAACACCCCCTGCTTCTATAATACTTTTAAATAAAAAAAATAAAAATATAAAGATAATATATTATAATGTATATTCAGAGTTGGAACCTCGACAGCCTGAATATTTAATAGAAAGTTGTCTATTAAAATTATCAAAAGATAAAAAGGTTTTAGTTCCCTTGTCTGCAGGATACGATTCTAGAGCTATTTTTAGTGTATTAATAAATAACGCAAATATATCCAGATATACATATGGAAGTGAAAGTTATTTTATAGATAATACAATTGGTATTAATTTAAATTTTAATAATTGTATATCTGATCATTTTAGTGATTATAATAATTATGATTATTATGTAAGAAAATACTGTTTAACGATGAATGGTATGGGAGATTTATATTACAAAGTACATAATCTTTATATTCAAAAATATTTTAAAGAATATGATATTTTATTTACCGGCGATGGTAGTAATGAATTTATTGAGAATCATAAAAAGGTTTCTTATTATATATATACAGCACAATATGCTACAGGAGATGGTCATCATTATAAAACACAATGCAATGTTATTACATCTCTATCACCTTATTGCCAGAAAAGATTATTATATAGTGTAAAAAATAAGAATAGTCGAAAACTCAGAATTGATATTTGTAAAAATTTGATACAAAAGTACTATAAAAAATTATTAGAATATCCTTTTTATAGTGGTAATGAATATACAAAAAATGATAATTCAAATTTCGGACATAAGTTTGATTTTAATACTAAGAAAAAATATTTAAATATATTTTATGAGGAGTTTTTTTCATGATTTTATTTACTAGTGGTTGTAGTTTTACATATGGTGAAGAGTTAGAAGATAGACAATTTGCCTGGCCATTTGTTTTAGGAAAATTATTAAATTGTGATGTAATAAATAAAGGTATTTGCAGTGGTAGTAATGACTATATTATTAGAACTACTATGGAATTTATATCAAAAGCTATTAATGATAATATTAATATAGAAGATATATTGATTATTTTAGGTTTTACCACAGAAAATAGAAAAGAATGTTGGTCTAATGTATATAAAAAATATATACAAATTAAAGTTGGTCGAGAATTTGGTATAGTTGATAAAAATGTTCCACGTATAATTCCATATAAAGATATAAAGAATCATAAATCAGTTAAAAAAATATTAGATTCTATAATAGATAAATATTTAGATAATTTTGAATCAGATGATTATTTTAATATGTGTATTAAAATGAATCAAATGATCTTAATGCATTTTTATTTAAATTCATTGAAAATAAAACATTTGTTTTTTAATTCTTTACATGACTGTGAGTTAAAGTTAGGTAATGATTATACCGAGTCATACGAAAGTTATATTATAATTAAGCAATTATTTGATTCAGTTTTTAGAAATAATAAAAATTATATTTCTGAATTTACTATGGATGAATTTTGTAATGATTATCCTAGAGCTAGGTTAAATCACCCTTTAGAAAAGGGTCATGAAGCTTGGGCTGAATTTCTTTATAGAAGAGTTAGTGAGTTATGAATTTAAGATGAATAATATTGAATATACTGGTCATTGTTTAATGGAAGAATATCTTACATATACTAGAATATCATGGAATGCTTTAGAAGAGTGTAATTATAATTGCTGGTATTGCTATTTAGGTAATAATAAGAGAAGTAAATTAATCACTGATGTTGAATTTAGAAATTTAATTGATAATATATTGTTAAATTTTTTTGATAGAGAATATATTAAATTTGTTATAACTGGTGGAGAACCTACATATTATGATTTAAAATTATTTGAGTTTATAGATTCCTTATTAAAAATACGAAATATAAAAGAAATTATAATTCACACTAATTTTTCTAAACCATTTAGTTGGTGGAAATTATTCGTAAGTAAGTATGCCAAAAAACCAGTTGAAGTTAATGCTACATGTCATTTAGAATATATAAATTCAGATAAAAATATATCAGAATTTATAGATAAATTAGTGTTGTTGAATAGTAATAATGTCAGAGTGTTTTGTTGGGTTATGATAGATCAAAATAATAAAGATGTAGCTGTTAATATTAGAGAAAGAATTAATACTGTGGTACCAGAAAAAGCTAATTTTAAATTTATTCAACACCCAAGTACTTTAAATTTTTATGAGAAAAATAAACAATTTGTATTTTCAGACAAGAAAAATGTTGTTTTAAAATATATTAATAATGATAATAAGTTATATTTAAATGCTGATGAATTAATTATAGAGAACTATAATAAGTATTTAGGATTGATATGTACTAGAGGGATAAATCAAATAGCAGTAGATGCTTATGGTGCTGTATATACATCAGAATGTCAATGGGTACTAGATAGAGTACCGGAAATTGAAGCACCTGGTTTTTATTCTAAAAATTGTATTTTAAATATAAAACCTACAATTTGTTATAGACAACATTGCAAACATCCTAGTGATATTTATATACCAAAATATAATATAAAATCTTATGTTAAGAGATTTAAACATACGATTTAAAAATGAAAGGACCTTTAATTAATATGAGTAAAATTATTATTGGTATAGCTGCTGGAAATCACGATGCTAGTATTAGTGTTATAAAAAATAATAAATTGGTATATGCTGGGCATAGTGAGCGTTATAGTAAGATTAAAAATGATAAATATTTAAATAAAGAAATTATAGAGGATGCTTTATCCTATATAGATGGATCTGTAGATATAATTTGTTTTTATGAAAGACCATGGTTGAAAAAATCTCGCCAATTATATGCTGGTCAATATAAATCTTTTTTTACAAATTTTTATTATAAAAAATGTATAAAAGCTTTAAAAAATCAATTAAATAATATACCTAAGATTAAATACATAAGACATCATAAAGCTCATGCCGCACATGCTTATTTAAGTCCTTTTGATGAAGCTATAGTACTAGTAGTTGACTCAATCGGTGAGTGGGATACCATAAGTTTTTGGTTATATAAGGATAATGATTTGACTTTATTGGAATCTATAAAATATCCATTTAGCTTAGGATTATTTTACACAGCTCTTACACAATATGTTGGTTTAAAACCTAATGAAGATGAATATATATTAATGGGTATGTCGGCTTTTGGTAATTTAGAAGCGGTTGAATATTTTAAAGATAAGTTTAAATTTGATTTAACTAATTATAAAAGAATGTATAATTATAATTTTCATAAAGGTGTACAAGAAAAATTAAATAATTTAAATAATATCGATATAGCAGCCGCCACCCAATTTTTGTTAGAAGAAATGCTACGACAATTGGTAAAAAAGATTTATGATTATCAGTGTATGTATAATATTAATAATTTAGTATATTCAGGTGGAGTAGCCTTAAATTGTGTTGCCAATACAAATATTTTCTTAAAAAAATTTAACAACAATATTTTTATATTTCCGAATCCTGGAGATAGTGGTACTTCAGTTGGGGCTGCTTTAGTAGAAAATAAACAGAAAGTAAGATTTGATTCTATATATTTAGGTTATAAAATGAAGGAATTAGAAGTAAATGATATTAATTCTATAGTAGATTATTTAATACAAAATAAAATAGTTGGATTAGCTCATGGAAGAGCGGAGTTTGGTCCACGAGCTTTAGGAAATAGATCATTATTAGCTGATCCAAGATTTGATAATATTAAAGATGAAGTAAATAAAATAAAACAAAGAGAAAAATTTAGACCATTCGCTCCTGTTATATTAGAAGAAAAATTTAATGAATATTTTGAGACTCTTGGTCTAAAATCATCTCCATATATGCAATATACACTTAAATGTAAGTATCCAGAACTATTTCCATCTATTGTACACGTAGATAATACTAGTAGAGTACAAACGGTAAATAAAGACCAAAATAAATTTTTATATCTATTATTAAGCAATTTCTATGAAAAAACTGGTTGTCCAATGTTTTTAAATACTAGTCTTAATATTAAAGGAAAACCTATTTTAAATGATGTAAATGATGCAAAACAATTTGAATCTTTATATGGAGTTAAGATTTTTTATGCTATTTAGTATTAAAATATTAAAAAAACTTATATTATGTATAAATCAAATCACAGATAATGAAATAAAAGAATATTATGATATGTTTCATAAAATAAGTTTAGATATATTTATAAATTATATATCATTATTAAAAGTATATTTGTTAATAACTAGAATGTATATTTTAGGTTTAAATATAAACAAAATATTGAAAGATTATAATTTAAAACACCCTTTAGATTTTATTAGCTTAAAATATGAACAGTGCGATGATTTTGAATTAGAATATATTATAAATTTTTATAATTTTATAGTTACAAATATTAAAAAAATATATGTGGTGAAAATTTTATTTGATATATTTAAAAAAGATAAAGATAAATATAATGATATTAAAATTTTGATGAAAGCTAAAAATAATAAAGCTTTAACTCATCAAGAGTTTAATAGATTATTATATTTAAAAAATATATTTAAAGAATATAGAATTAGTTATATAATTAAAAGGGAAGAATATATTAAAATCTTTAATTATATTCCTAATGTTGAAGACGTTTACCAAGATATAGACGAAAGCAGTAATGATAAATATTTAATATGGAAAGATTATAGAAATGTTAAGGTATAAATGGAATTTATTTTTGAATAATATTTTATCATATTTTATTTTTTATTTACCTGATGATATGGTTGTAGTAGATAAAAATATATATTTTTATAACGATAAATATTATACAGATGATGTTAATTTAAGAGATCAGTATATATTAGTAACAAATGATTGGCGATTTAAATCTGATAATTCAATATATATTTTTAAGTTTAGATATTTTAGAGGAAATGATTTTCCTACGTTTTATAATAAGTATATTTTTAATATAGATACTTGGAATGATAAAAAAAATTTTGAATCGAATCATGTAATATTTAATGAAGGTAGTTGTTTATCAGTAACTCTACTATTTAACTTAATATGTAGGAGTTTAAATACTTTAAGTATATATAATTTAGATATAAATTTTGTACCACAAATTATTTATATTTGTAATTATTTAAATCTAGATTATGAATTAAATAGTAATAATATTACTATATTTGATATTAATAATAAATTAGATCGAGATAAAATCATTCGTTGCCAAGATTTTTCAGAATATGATTATAATATATTTTCAAAAAAGTTAGTTAAATGAATTTAAAAGAGAATCAAATTAAACAAATATATTCTAGCGAGTTTCTGCTATCTAATAATATGCAAGTGTATTGGGGGATAACAAATAACTGCAATTTAAATTGTCATTATTGCTCAAAACACAGAAATGAAATCTTCTATGATTTAGAATATGTTAGTAATATTATTAAATTTATTAATAATTTAAGTGATATAAAAAGTACATTATTCTTAAAATTATTTGGCGGAGAACCAACTATACATCCTAATATATTAGATATTGTTAAGAGTATTAGTAATAAAATTAATATTGAATTACAGACTAATTTAATATTAGATATAGAATTACTAAAAAAAATTATAAAAATAAAAAATATTGATATATTTAATGTTTCTTTGCACTATGGTTTAACGAATAGAGATATATTTTTTAAAAATTTAAATACATTACTTGAATATAGCACGAATTATAATTATACCGTATTATTGAATTTAATGTATGAAAAAGATTATAATGATTTAATCAATAAAGATTATCAACTATATGATAAGATATCTAAAGCATTTAATAATTTTAATGTGGGAATAAGTTTAGTTTATCATAATATTATTAATGAGTATGATGAAAATATTGTTAATTGGGCAAATAAAACTTATAAAAAGTTTAAACAGAACACGCGTTCTATAAGTATTATTTTTGAGGATGGTACAGCAGAACAAAGTTCTTTTTATCGCTTAAAAGGTATGGGTTATAATAAGTACAGAGGTATGAAGTGTTCTTGCTTAAAGAATAATATATATATTGATTCAAATGGTGATATATACCCATGTCAAACATATTTTAGATATTTGAATAAAAAATATGGTAATATATTGTTTGATAAAGATATTTTAAATAAATTAATTAATGAGGAATATGTAATTTGTGAAGCTAGCGAGTGTGATTGTGAATTAGATATTCCTAAATGGAGGTAATTATAATATATAAAATAGTTAATTTTTTTATTTTGATATATCTAAAGTTTATAAATTTTAGGAAAAAAAGAAAAATTTTAAAGAAAGATCCTTTTATATATGAATAATATTGTACTATATAATGTATATAAAAAATTAAATTTGATTAATAACAATAAACAACTATTTTATCTAGTGTGGTCATATCCATTAATTTTTTTTACTCAGCATAACTATTTTAGAGATTATCATATATATAATAAAGATGTATATATACATGATTTTATTAAACAAAATAAAGAATGTATCGTATTAAGTTCTGGTGCTAATTGGTATTGGAATGATAATAAATATAGACCCAATCAGCATAATTTAACAGTTAAAGGTTTAAACCAATTTAGATTGGATTATCCAAATACAAGAATTATATTATTACATCCAGATGAATCATTTATTGAGGGATATCCTTCAACTTTTGAATATATAAATTTTAATAGAAATGCACTTATTGATATACAAAGTTATAATATTATTGAAGATTCTAAAAATGATATATATGACGCTATATATAATGCCAATTTTTATAGATATAAGCGACATGATTTAATAGAAAATATAGATGAGTTAAAAATTGGATTAATATATTATCATAGAATATATACTCATAATACTGCTTATTATATTGATAATAGTGAAATCAAATATGGGTTAGAAAGAGAAAGTGTATTCAAGAATAAGAAGAATTTTTATTTATTAAATTATTTTAACGGAAAATATAATTTTTTAGATAAGGCAGCTGTTAATAATTACTATAATCAATCAAAATGTGGTTTATGTTTATCAGATATAGAAGGTGCTTGTTTAGTTAGTGTAGAGTATCTTTTAGCTGGAATTCCTGTTATCTCGGTTAAAAATGTTGGTGGTCGCGATAAGTTTTTAAAACAAATGGGTGAATATTCAATAACTGATGTAAATCCAGATACTAATGAAATTGAATATTATATTAGAAAATTAAATAATATGACTTTCGATAGAGATAGTATTAGAAAAAGAATATTATATTTAATAGATAAAGAGTGGTTAGAATTATTTGATCAATTAGATAATATAGGTATATACATTAATAATAAAGAAATATTTCGTGATAATTTCATTAATATTTGGAAATTTTATAAGTTATAAAATAGTAGGAGGAATTGTGAATTGTTTATATCAAAAGCTAAGTTAGAATCATTCAGGAATTCAGAGAAGATTACTAAAAAATTAGTGACTGAATTAATTGATATATTAAAAAATAATGATACTGGTCGTAGTTTAATAAATAATATTATTATCAATGATCGAATATTGGCTCGTGCTTATTTATTTATGGCTTATTTATACAATTTAAAATTCAAAGTATTAATAGAAAATCTTAGATTATTAAATAATGATGAATTCACCAAACATTTATTAGAATATACAACTAAGATGAATGAACTTAAATCTAAAGGTAAAAATGAAAATATAGATAAGTTAAGTCTTATTTTAGAACAAAATTTTAAGAAGAATATTAAAGATTATGTTAAAAGTATTTTTAACAAATATAAGATAGAAAAAAATATGGTTATTAAGGAATATAGAGAAAAATTTTTGTCTAAGGAGTATTAATTAATGCTGTTAAAATATTATGATTATTTGCCGTTAGATGTTGAAATTGATATTAGTAATAAATTAATACATGGTTATACTAATATACTAAAAAAAGATAATAAATTTTATATTATAGATATTTTAAAATATTTACCAGAATATGTTGATTTAAAGTATCTATGCGTCAATTACTATGCAGTTCAGAATTACCTTAAAAAGGGAATAGATAAGTTTATTTTTATTCCATACCTTTTACAAGAGAAATCAAGTGTTATGTATAAAAACAATGTAGTAGTATCAACGGGTGATGACTACAACAATTTTATACACAAAATAAATTACTTTGACCCTGACATTAACAGCGCTGAGTATTTTGAAGTAAATAGTTTAAGCGCCAGCTATAATTATAGTAAGATATACATGATTAACGGAATTGAACACAACACACACGGTTACTTAACCGAAATGTTAATGTCTAACATAAATAAAGCTGATAAAATAATTATATACAGTGCATTTTCTGATATATATAACGAAATGAGGGAAATTATAGAGTTAAGTAATGTTTATAAATACGATGTTGAGAAGATAGAAAATAACTTATATGTTGTTGAGACTAATAATATTATAAAAGATAATTTAGATTTAAGTTCAATAATAGATTTAATTATAAATAAATACGATTCGGATGAGTATAAGGAGTATGTTAATAATATTAAAAACTATACTCTTGACGAATTCATGTTATATTTAACGGATAATTACGGTACTGAGAGCGGTGATGTATAATGTTTTTTCCTACACTAGTTAATATATTTGGTTATAATAACAGTATACTGATTCATAGAGGAATATCTTTAGTAGAATTTAATATAGACCATAGAATAGGTCCTTTAAACTTTTTAGAAAAAGTAGATAGTGATATTAAACTGATATTTTCTGAACATAAGTATAACGCTTTAAAGAGTAAATTCCCCGACTCATGTATTTATTTAATAACAAATAACTACAACTACTATTTTAATAATAGACACTTACCTCATGTAAGGTACTTACCGTTGTTTGTTTCGATGACAAACAATAAGAATAACAAAGAGTATTTAAATGAAAATGACATTGAGTTATCATATGAGACTTTCTTAAGAATAGCAGATATAGACAAGTTAAAACAAGATGATTTTAAAGAGATTAAGGTTAAAAACGGTGACATATATTTAAGAGTAGCGTATATTGCACAATTTTTAAAGTCTAAAGTATTGAGTGTTGATAATCCTTGTAATATAAAACTTGATTTTAACATGAATTCGATATACAGAAAAAAACTTTTATTAATGTCTCCAGAGACTAAAAATGTATGTTGCTCACTACCCTTTAATATAAATTTAGATAGAGGAGAGTTTTACTGGTTTAAAAATGATACAGCTATGAATACTATAGTTAATGCACACTTTAAGTATTTTGGTTTGAATAAAAGTGATGTTGACGATACTGCCGATACATATTTTAGGTATACTTTATATAATACAGAAGAACTGAGGTCTAAGATACAGAGAAATATAAGAGAGTGTTTTAAAATTTTAGAGTCCATAGAAAATGATATTTTTAAGGATAGTGAATCATTTGACGAGGCACTAGAAGTTTTAAAAACTTTGAGTGTCTAGGGAGGGAATTACAATGACAGACGAGTTAATTTTAGATCAAATTAGTAATTTATTCGATGCTGTTGACATTAAAGACGACGATACTACGTCTCACTTTGTCGTACGCTGCTGCTGCGATTGTTAAGAATACTTAGAAAGGATTATTTTTAATAATGTTAAATAGAGAAAGGAATATTATAAACTTGGGTCAAGATACTGTATTTGACCCAAGTTTATCTTCATTTATATTCAATTCAAAAAAGTACCGTAATTTCAGTAATTATAATGATTTAATAAATAAAATTAGAAGTAACTTTATAAATAAAAGACAACAAGTATTTAGTAAAAAAAGAAAGATTACTAACTTAAACCTCTTTCCAACTTATGCCTGCCATGGTAGCTGTCCGTACTGCTATTCCAGAAATAATATAAATAAAAAGTTTGGTTACATAACAATAGATAGTCTTAAAGCTAGTCTTAAGAGAATTACTGACTTAGGTATGATTCTAGAACCCTATAGCATACGTGTCTACGGTGGAGAGCCGTTGTTGAATGATAACTTGTATGATATTATAAAGTATTTAAAGGAAACATATCCTGGAATAGAGTTTGTGTATATCTCTTCTGGACTGTTGTTTTCAAAAGATATATTTGATAGAGTTAAATATATGTTAGTTGAAATTAATAAACTAGACACTAAGTTTAGCGTTGGAGTTTCAGTCGACTTTGGCACTATACCATTTACAAGAACTTGTTCTACATCTACTATAACTCAAAATGTGTTGTTAGACAGGATAGATGAGTTAGTAAATTTAGGAATTCCGTGTGTGGCGGCTACAGTTGTAACAAAGAATACAAATATAGATAACTGTATTGACCAACTTATGAGTAATCATAAGAAGTATGAGTCTATAATAAGTAGTGAAGATATTATAACTGGAAGTTCTCGAAAAATTGCTTATAGAGTATCGGTAGCGTGTGATGATGAGTATCATCCGTCATTACAGCAGCTGGATACTTTGTATAATAGAATGCTTCATTTATATAAAAATAATAATCTGGTAACTAGTAACATCTTTCCTTATACGGACGTAATTGCTAGTGCGCGAGTGCACCGAGTTAATGAAGATATTTATACTTTAATATATCCGCCGATGTACTGCGGAATATACTCTTACATGATAGAAGTATATCCAAACGGTGAGATAGGTAGTTGTCATATGGAAATGTTTGACAGGAGTGTATATATAGATGACAATGAGTATAACAAGCAGATGATCCTACATCCTAAGAAGTGTTACGACTGTGATTTTTTTATGGTGTGTCGAGGAGCATGTATTAACAGGCTTAAATTCTCAGACGAGTCGAATGAATCATACTGCACCTGGATTAAGTACAGTTACGACTTAGCTTTAGAAAGACTATACAGTATATATAAAGAAGACTTTAAAAGTTATATAGAAAACAATGTTGATGGAGAGATAATGATATGAATAGTTTTGTAGAGTACGGTATTATATCTAATGATAAAGAAGCTTTAAAAAAGTATAATGAATCAGAGTTAAGTAAGTTAAGATACTTAAGGTATGATTTGAAGAAAAAATTAGTTATCTCAAATGATACTATTATAACTACTATAAATGTGCATCCAGTAGACAGACTATGTTATGGGTCATGTAGCTATTGCTATAATAACAGTTATAACTATGACAAAAATTTTGGACAAATTTCTAAGGATAGGTTTGAAAAATTTTTAGCTGAAGTTCAGCCATTCTTAAGCGATAGTGTCGCAATCAAGTTTACCGGCGGCAGTTGCTTTCTATACAACGACATATACAGTTTGATTGACATAGCTAAGAAATATATTAAAAACTTACATGTTAGATTTCACGCCGACATGATGTATGATGACACAACATACGAACGGATGTTAACAGTGTTTGATAAATTAATTAACGATGATTTAATATTAACTGTTTCTATGTATATAACTACGGACTACGGTAGTGACACTCGGTATTCTAAGGCTTTAAACATTAGCAGCGATACGATAAAGAAGCGAGCAGAGTATGTAGTTGATACTTACGGAAAGTATGATAAGTTTCAAATAGAGTTAAAGATAAATATCAACTATGAGACTGATAAGAAAAGATTACTTTTAGAGTTAGAAAATATTGTAGATAAAAATTGCTTTATAATTTACAACCCAACCAGAGATTTAAAGTATACTCCAACGATTGTACAACTTAAAGATATTGTAGATTTAATTGAGAATATATATAATACTAAAGTAATATACTGGAGAGAAGTAGTTATCATCAATAAGTTAGTACAACAAAAAATTAAGAGTAATAAAACTTTTAATCATGTTTTTCTAAAAACTAAGTACGGTGACTATATATATAGTCCATATTACTTTGATTGTCCAGGTTATATTAATGCTACTGGTGTATCCTCTAATAAATACTTACCTTGTTTTATTGGTTACTTAGAAGAAGATTCTGTCTTAGATACCTTAAAATATCCCCACTCTCCAGAATCTGAACATTACAGGAAGTTTTTAGAGTTACCTAATGAGTGTAAGAAGTGTAAATTAGCAGCTGTTTGTATGCGGTGTATGATCCGTCGACATATGTTACCATGCTCTTCCACGCCGGCTTTAAAATGGTGGGAGTATTATATTTGGAATAAGAAATTTTTAGAAGAAGACTATCATGTATATATATAATGTAAAAAGACTACCATTTGGTAAGTATAAGGGAAGTTATTCTAACTTAAATGTATTTGATTTAGTTAAGTTACTAAATATACCTAAAAAAGACTACGATTTATTTTCATTAGCTTGTACTAGAACAGCAGGACTCGGACCGGCTCTGGCTAGACATATGTCTTATGTAAATGGTATTAACACAGATTCTATACTAATTAACAATGCTTGTGCGTCGCCATTGTATGCTTTAATAGATGTTGTAGAAAGAAATAAAAAAAATTCAATTATAGTTGCTGTAGAGTCAATGAGTACAGCTAGTAAAATTGTAACTAAAGATAGTAATAATATTTCGTCTAATTTAATCGATGGTTTTATATGTGGAATAACTAAAGAAAAAATGTTTGACCAAGCAGCTCGTTTAAACTATTACAATAGGAGTGAATTAGACAGTTACGCGTATCTAATGTATCGAAGAGCTTTTGAGAATAGGTTAAACTTTAAAAATATAATTAAGAATAAATATTTAGACTATGACCAACGGGTTGAAGATGTTAGTCTTCAAAATATAGTAAGTGAACCTAACATTAATGATAGTGGGTTTACTAAGTATAATGTGTCTAACCTGGCTGACGGCGCGGGTTACATGATACTTGGGCGATCAAGAAAGAATGCTGTGGCTAAAATTATTGATTACGACATCTCATTTTCTGACCCCAGTGAGGCTGTTTATTCAGCATTTATATCTGTTAATAAAATGATCACTAAACATAAAGATATAGACTACTTTGAGATACACGATGGGTTTGCCAGCTGTGGTTTAGAATTGATTAAACGGTGTGATATTAGTATTAACCGATTAAATATATTCGGTAGTTCTATCTCCATTGGTCATCCCATAGCTGTTACTGGGTTGAGGTTAGTTCAACACGCTTTAGAGATAATAGAAAGAAAGGTGGCGAATAAAATTTTAGTTTCCGTTCCTTCTAGTGGTGCTGTTGGTATAACTTTAATAATTAATAAAGGAGTATAATACTGAAATGAGAAATTTTGTTTTGTGGTCAGGTGGGTGTGATTCAACTTTATTATTGTACCAATTAAGTAAAAGTAATCCAGATAAGAGTGTTCATGCTGTTAGTATATGTACTAGTTATGCCCCAGATGCTATAGAAATTAAAAGAGAAAAAGTTTGTAGGGAAAAAATTAAAAAACATTTTAATGAGATGGGAATTAACAACATATTGTATACAGAAATTAATGTTGATATGCCGTTAAATGAAGAATTTGAATCATGGACTAGTTTAATGTTTTTTCCTATTATATACTTAGGTAACATCACTCCCTATTTAAAACATGGTGATATAGTATATCAAGCGTATATTAAGGAAGATATTGAGTTACACTTTAAATATCCAATATTAAATCTAGCTAAATTAGTAAGTGCAATTATTGGTGTAAATTTTGAGTATAAATTTCCATTCGAGTATAAGAGTAAGATCGATGTTGTAGATGAAATTATTAAGCTAGGTTTACTTGATAAAGTATCATGGTGTAGTCATCCTCTAAAAGACGGATCTCCTTGTAAAAAATGTAGAAGCTGTATTATGCACTATAGTGCTTTATACGGACTTAAGTTAAAAAAGGGTGAAATTGATGAATCTACTCTATAACAATGAGTATAGTAGAGTGTTAGCAGAAAAAAATATAAATGAGTATATCATTGATAACCTAGGAAATAAGTGGATAGATGCTACTAGCGGCGGATTTGCTGTTACGAACGGGTACGGTGTTAGGGAATTTAAGGATGCAGTTGTTGAAGTTTTAGAGAGTGTTAGTGAGTGTCATCACTTTCAACACACTCATAAATACGGAAAAAAGTTAACGGATGGTTTAAATAGGCATGAGATTTATAGAAATTTTTACAATGATGTTATAACAGTCGGTAGTGCTTCCGATGCTATGGAGTTAGCTCTAAGAGTAACTCTTAAGAAACACATACTGGAAAAGAATTATTGCAGGATAAAGTTTATTTCTCGGGACAAGTCTTACTATGGAGGGACAGTTGGGTGTCTAGAGATAGGAGATAGGGATTCTTATAAGAATCCGTTTAGACATATATACAACGATTCCATTCAGTTTAAAGCTCCTGTGAGCGGGGCGTCGGAAGAAGATTCTATAGATGACTTGTTATACCAGATAAACAAGCACGGTGTAGAGAATATAGCTGGTATAGTTTTGGAGTTAATTCCTAGTACGAGTTGTGGAGTGTACGTACCTTCAGTAAGCTATAATAAAACTATATATGACATAGCTCTTCAGTACTCTATACCCTTAATAGTTGATGATGTAGTAACAAACAGCGGTAGAATTGGTTACGTGTCAGCTTGTGACTACTACAAAGTGTACCCTGATATTATAGTGCAGGGAAAGGGAATATCTAACGGTATTACACCAATCGGAGCTGCTTTATTTAAGAATAATTTTTTAGACGTGTTTAGGGAAGAAAATGAAAATATTAACATATCTTTTACTGCTATGAACAACCCGATTAACTGTAGTATATGGTCTAGTATCTTAAACTATATACTAGATAATAATATTTTAAACAAAGTAGTTAAAAATGAAAAGATAATTAATGATGAAATTTCAATTTTGAAAGAGAAGTACAGAGTTGCGCACATTGGGTACTTTATGGGGATCGATGTTCCAGCTTCAGAATACCAGCATATCTTAAAGGTATTTAATGACAATAGAGTATTTGTTTTTAGGGGTGTAGCTCAGACTAGAGGTTTTAAGAACATCGTCTTTGCTTGGCCACTCTGCAGTGATATTGATAATATAAAGTTAACTATTGATATCTTAAAGCACTGTCTACTAGTATAAAGGAGATGAGTAACAGGTATGAATATTCTGGTAACTGGGTGTTTAGGAACAGTAGGGTTATCAACTATAGATTTTTTATTAAAAAATTCTGAACACTGCGTAATTGGTATGGACAACTGCTCAACTAATCCAATTGAGAGGTTGAGTAGTATTGACTATAGTAACAGTAGGTTTAGATTTTATAACAATAGTGTGTGTTCAGTCGACGATGTGTTTAAAGACGGTAGTATAGATGTTGTTTTACACCTTGCTTCTTTAGTTGGTAATTCGGAGTCTATGAAAAAACCAGTCAGTTATGTAGATAATAATATAACTTTTACAGCTTTATTATTGGAAAAGTCTCGAGAGTACAGTGTGCGTAGGTTTGTTTTTTCGTCAAGCTCAGCGGTGTATGGGCGAAACAGTAAACTGTATAATACTGAAAATGACCCTGTCAGCCCAACGTCAGTATACGGTATTACAAAGAAGACGTGTGAAGACTTGATTCAGTTATACAACTGTAACTATAGTATTGAAACGATTGTTTTAAGATATTACAACATTTTTGCTAACATGAAGTTTTACCACTACAAACCTATCATCCCTCTACTAACGGAAAAAATATTATTTAATCAAGATATAATATTATTTAACAACGGAAAGCAGAGAAGGCAGTATGTCCCAATACAGAATATTATACACGCGAATAGACTTGCTATTGAAACTAAAGATCCAAGATGTGTGGGTCAAACTTTCAACATTACTGTCGATGAGGAACCGATCTCTCTATTAAGCTTAGTTAACTATATAGCTAGTAAACTTAACAAAAATATTAACTATAAATTAAATTCTTTTGTTGAACCGGGAGACACTGAAGTAGTTTCAGGATCCAATAAAAAAGCTAAAAAATTGCTGCAGTTTCAAATTCAGAAAAATATGTATGATGGAATCGATGAATATATAGAGTGGTTAATTACACATGAAAAAGAAATCTTTAATGGTTCATGATGTTAAATATTATTACGTAAAATACCTAAGTGATAAATATACACTTACTTTTGACGACGGTTTGTATAGTGTTTATTACTATAGAGAAAAATTAAAAAGAATAAATACAACTAAGATAGTTTTTATACCAACAGATAGAATACTATCTAGTAGAAAAACAAAACCAATTCTTACAGACTGTTTTAAAGCTAACAGTCTTTGGTTGAATCATAAAGACAATTCGGCATACATGACTATTGATGAAGTTAAAGATTTATATGATATGGGGTTTGTTATCGGATGCCACAGTCACTATCACAGTAGGGAGTATAAGAGTAAGAACTTAATAAGAGAAGATATTAACTTAACAATGCGGTGGTTTCAGGAGCATTTAGGTTGTACTCCAGAATATTTTGCGTTTCCGTACAATATTGAGAATGAATTACTGAAGTATGAATTAATGAAAAACGGAGTAAAGTATTTTTACGGTGCTGAGAGAGTACCTATCGAAGAAATAGTACCGTCACTACTACAATGAAGTATAACTTAGTTTTAAAGTATAAGACTCATGGTCAAAAGGCACAGACTGTAGCTGAGTATTTAAAGTATAGGTACCCAGATATAATAGACCTGTCTTACAATACTTTTAAGTCATGTGATAGATATAGGAACATATGCTTGACACAACAACCCATTGAGTTAAAGAGAAATTATTTAGAAGAGTATATTAACGCTATTCACTTTATAAGACCCTATTACTTAAATTATGGGTTGCCAAACAAAGCAACAAACGGATTTTTGGTTTACACAGATGAAAAAAGATACGACTACTTTATTCCTATGATGCATGAGTACAAGAATGATAGCAGAGTTAATGACTTAAGTATCGGTTACTACTTTTCACTGTATAGAAATAATTTTAAAGAGTTTACTGAGTTCTTGAAACAGAATGTTAAGATAGTTAGGAACATAAGTATTCTTGGGGAATTGACTTATAAAAACTTTTGTAGTAACACACTACGTAGCATAAGTAACAAGTTTAGTCTTTACTTCTACCAAGATAGAGATAAATTTTTTTCAAACATCTCTCATTTAGTCTTTCCAATGAGTAAAACTTTCATAGATCCCTGGCCAACTGTTCTAGAGGAAGCTGTAAGATGTAATAAACAAATTATAATATTACATCATGATAGAAAATGGAAAGATGGTATAGATGATATATGTAGTTGTATAAGATATCATAAAAATTTAAATTTAAATATATATTATGATAATAGTGATTCAAGTATTTTAAACTTTAATTTAGACGAGTATTATAAATATTTATTTGATAATAATTTTGAATTTTATATAGATAGGAATAAATATAAAACATTTGATGAGTTTTTAACAAGGTGGGAGTATTAACCTACCTTGTTATTTTATGAAAGCTATGGAGTTTTAAATTTAATATTAAAGTTAATAATGCGTATAGTAGGTGAGTGTTTTATGAGTATTAATAATAAATTACAAAAGATAGTTAATTTTTTTAGTAAAATATTTGCAAATAAAAAAGATGATTATTATTCACCACCTAAAAAAAGTATTACCACTTCTACTAAAAATGTTCTTATCAATTATATAGAAGAATATAAAGGTGTTAGAAGATTAATATTACTTATC
>ERZ795046.1206-NODE-1206-length-27416-cov-4.454881_pt1 | contig 27416 bp, 28 predicted proteins | sample MGYA00375130_ERZ795046 | MGnify/ENA primary metagenome ERZ795046 (study PRJEB30175, sample SAMN05720202) | activated sludge metagenome | isolation source: anaerobic digester from wastewater treatment plant | place: Japan | collected 2015-05-15 ...
GGTGACGGTACTGAGGTACGCGAGTCCTCGGGAAATCATCCTCGCTGCTATTGTTAAAGTAAGTAAAAATCAACTCTGTTGTTACTGATAGAAAGCATTCGGCTTTATCCGGGTCATACCGGCGTTCAGTCTCAATAGCGGCCACAGCAGGTGTGTCACACCCGTTCCCATTCCGAACACGGAAGTTAAGACACCTCACGTGGGTGATGGTACTGAGGTACGCGAGTCCTCGGGAAATCATCCTCGCTGCTATTGCTATGATTAACAGTTTTCATTACGTTTTCTTCAGTTTTCTCAATAACAATGAGATAGTTATTTTATAGCCAATACTCCATTGTACCGATACTTATATGGTTGCCATCAGAAATGTAGAAGAGTACGAATGGCTTGTGTATCTGTTCGATGGACTAACCTTAGTATTCGTAGGACTTTTTCTCATTGGAACGCTAATTGGTTCGGGCAGTAATGACAGGACAGTACCCACTATGATTGCATCTCTAGCCTGTATTGTTATGTCTGTGTATTTCTTTGCAGAAGCAATTTTTGCTAAAAATAAGAAAAAATTTGTTTTAAAGGTTTGATTTAGATATAAAATTATAATTATCAATATCATTTGAATATATATCACAAGATATTTCTAATACAATCAATCATTATGTAATATGCCTGAAATATCAGAAGAGCGTGCAAATCAACTGGTCACCACTTTTTCTTCCATTTCTATTGTTGTATATATTGGCGTAGCGATTCTTTTATCAATTATTGCAATATTATCTTTGATTGAATCATTTTTAGAAGTGATTATGATATTATCAACGTATCATTGGGAAGAAGGAATTATTCAGGTGATTTATTCGATTTTATTTACCATTATTATTATTGAATTATTTGAAACTGTGACGGTTTATTTAAAAACAAAACGAGTTCCGGTCCGTGCTCTTCTTATAGTTGCACTTACGGCCCTGATACGACATATTATCGTGATTAATATCAGCGAAACTGAAGTATATCATTACCTTGGCATTTCTGTTGTTATGGCAGTTCTTATAGCGGGAGTGTACCTCCTAAAGGAAGATATCCACTCAGGTAATCTGATAAATTAAAACCTGTTTTTATTTTTCATGGTCAATCAGATATACAAAGAGCAATAATTGTTGTAGTAATGAGGAGTACATGAGTCCAAAAATCATCACTGATGGAACTGAAATTCTTACACAAGAGCAGGTAGATGAATTATGGGAACTGGGAAATAGTGGAGCTCAAAATGCCGCAACCGCTCTTTCTTCTCTTATAGGCGTTCCGGTCACAATCTCAGTTCAAAACATTATCATGGTAAAACTGGAAAACCTTCAGAACTACCTTGATGATTCTATTGCATCGATGGTTGTTTTTCAGGTCCGGGGACAGGTATCTGGACACGGTTCAATAGTTCTCCATGTTCCAAAAAAGTCTATTATCAGATTATCATCAATAATGCTCGCTGCACCAGATGAGGAGAGGGAAATTAATGAAATGGATATGAGTATGCTTCATGAAATTGGAAATATCATGACATCTTCGTATCTTGATGCCTGTGCAAATCTCCTCTCTCTTATGCTTATCCCTTCTCCTCCTTCAATGGTTATTGATATGCCTCATGCAGTTATACAATCTGTCATTGCCGGGCAAGAAATAGATGATGAATTAGATCAAATCCTATTATTTAAGACAGATATGCATTGTGCAGAGTTTGATCTTGAAGCCAGTCTGCTCCTCCTTCCTTCAAGGTCATTGCTTCATGAATTACTGGACAGGTTTCGAAAAGTTAAGGCTAATAATTCTTAATACGAGATGTATCTGCTTGTTTGTCCCTGCATAGAAAATCCGTCTTTACGGGCAAAGGGAATCACTCATCAAAAAGATCTGGTTGCATTTCGTGAGGTTCTGTTACGGTGTAAAACCTTTCATATCCCTGTAAAAATGCTTCCCTGTGCTGAAACATTGTATCTTGGACGAGATCATGATCCAGGATATTTTCTTGACCGTTTGGATACCCAGGATTTTTCAGATCTCATTAGTCACCTTGAAAAAGAAGTCCGAAAAAATTGGGAAATTGATGGTGCACCATATGCAATAATCGGTGTTGATTCATCTCCTGTCTGTGGCGTCAGATATACCTGGTATGGATCTCATGATGATTCACCAGCAAAAATTCCCGGGCGTGGTTTCTTTTTACAAAGGTTTTCAGATGTTATTGCCTATGATGTTTATGAAGCAGCCTGCTGGAAGGTTTATCTGGCAGCTCCTTTATTTTCAGAATCTGAATGTGATTATAATCGAAAAATTGCAGATATTTTAACTGGATATGCGCTGCAGGTACATCTTCCCCAGGATTGTGGTGATTCAGAGCATTCACGAGATCTCTCTATTCAGCAAAAAATTTTTGCGAGTAATCTGCGGGCACTAGATAATGCAGATATTATCATAGCGATCATTGATGGTGCTGATGCTGATTCCGGAACATCATGGGAGATAGGGTATGGATATGCAAAAAGAAAAAAGATTATATCATTGCGTACTGATTTCCGGCGGGTTGGTGTAAGTGAAATGGTAAATCTCATGCTTGAGCAGTCATCAGTTGTAGTTAATGATATTCCTTCTCTTATCAAGGCCTTACCATGTCCGATTCCAGTGCGACCAACAGCTATCTGATCGCATGTGAATAATGTTAACGGATTATAGTATCTTATGGTCTGATAGTGTTTGATTATTAACAATGAAATATAGGTTCCCTTCGAAGTTCCTTCTTCTTTCTCTTAGAAAATTCTGATTACCGGATAAGATCATGTTCTGTCATACCATTTTCCAATTGTACGGTATGATATCATGTGAGTACCCTGTCTGTTTGATTGTGGTGCATACGTTCTTCCTGAATGAACCATTGTCTTTGATTTATTGTGTCAGTATTGATGCAATTATATTTCATAACCGACATTCGGCAGCAAATTGTAATGATTTTGGATTTATTTATAGCAAACCAATAAATGGATATAAATCCATTCTCCATAGGAAAATAGGGCTGAATTATTTGAGCCCTGTTTAAGACCTTTACAATGACATTTGATCTGACCGTCAACCATGAGGTGTAATCTTAAAACGGACTAAATGAAAAAATCATCAAATTTAATCGTGGTTTAGAATAGATGATTTTAAAAATTATTCATTGCAAATTTCTACTGCCGAGTGTCGGTTTATAAGAACTTTCAAATGAATTAAAGCCTTACAAGATTTAAAAGTTTTTTATGAAATCTTCCATTCATAACAGGTCGAAACACTTAAGTTGCACCAAGATTAATAATGCATGGTGCACTATCTGTCTCACAGCGAAACATGCACCTAGGATAGTCCCTTCTGTATAGATCTGTTCTGGTAACCCCGGAATAATCGTACAGATTTAGGTTGTAGTTTGGTGAGTTCATTTTTCTTGAGGTTTCTCTATATTAATCATAAGAATCTGATACATTTTTCTATACACATCACTCTTTTATTGGTGCAATAATGACACAGGCATCGGTTCTGGAACTCATTCAAAAGATAGAACATGAATCCGGACAATTAACAAAACCTGAACGTGCTCTTCTTATCACTGATGGTTCCGTTACCCGGCTTTTGGAAGCATTTGGTAATGCACCCGTCGGTGTCAGAACAATACAGCAGAACATTCTTCCTGTACCAGAAAAGATAGCTGAATTTCTTGAAATTTCACCCGGAGATGATGTGAACTTTCGGGAAGTGGATCTATACAATAAAAATGATGGCCGAGTTCTAATACATGCTATCTCATATGCACCATTAAAGCATCTTCCAACTGGTGCAATTACCCGGCTAATAAAAGAAGATGAGCCGATTGGTATGATAATGCGTGATGAAAAGATGGAATCAAGGAGAGAGATCCTGTCAATACGAAAAATTACCCATCCATCTGATGACCACAGGCAAAATACACGGGAGAAATTTCAGTTAAGCAGGTCGTACCGGATTATTCATAATTCACGCCCGATATTTTATATTGAAGAGCAAATTCCTCTCCCTCTTTTCACCGAAGATACTACCATCAAAGTAATTACTCCTTCACGTCTTCATATCGGGCTTCTTGATATGAATGGTGGAGGAGGCAGAGTCGATGGCGGTGCAGGTATAACTCTGGCAGACCCTGGTTTCATTTTTGAAATATCTAAATCAGATGCGTTTTCCCTGACTTCAGAGGAACGAGAGGTCGCACATCAGGTGCAGCCCATTCTTGATAAATTAATCATGAATGGATTATCGATTCCTCCGGTACATATTCACATTCAACAATCAATTCCCTTTCACTCTGGTCTTGGAAGCGGAACCCAGGCTGCTCTTGGAATTGCAGCCGGGATTGGGGCAATGACTGAACAGAAACTATCTGCAGAAGAACTGATAGCCCTTTCCGGAAGGGGTGGGACATCAGGTATCGGAATAAGAGCATTTTTCATGGGGGGATTACTTGTTGATGCCGGTCATCGATTTGGACCTGGTAGAAAGAAGGATTCGTTTGCACCATCAGCATCATCATCCGGTGCAGGAGCAGCTCCACTGGTTGGCCGGTACGCTATCCCAGAAGATTGGCATTTCATACTTGCAATACCTGATGGATTTGCAGAAATTCACGGTCAGTTGGAATATGATATGTTTCAGAGGTTCTGTCCTGTCCCACAGTCTGAAGTCCAGGCTCTTTCCCATATTCTTCTTATGAAACTGATCCCTTCCGTAATTGAAGAAGACCTGGAACAATTTGGAGAGGCTATCAATGAGTTCCAGAATTATGGGTTTAAAAAATGTGAAATAAGCCTTCAGCCACCCGTAATCATGGACACCATGGATGCCATGAGGGATGCAGGTGCAGCTGGAGCCGGTATGAGTTCATTCGGACCGGTAGTATATGGGGTATGTGATTCGAATACGAATGCAATCAGATCAGCAGTTCAAAACATCATGAATCAGGAAAAAGGCGGGAGGACGGTATGTACCAAAGGAAGAAATAGTGGAGTTGAGGTCATTAAAAACGGCCACAAAATGCAATTGATATACTAAGCAATATTTTCAGGTATCTGCCTGAAAGTATCTGACGAGAAATTTTCTAACCTTTTCTGACTCAATAAATCCTTTATCAAGTTCATCTACCAGAGAATCGATAATGGTTACCTGCTCTGAAATCCTGGCGTTTTCAGGGGTTTCAGATAATGAAGCAAGTGTCAGGATGACACTTAATGGATTTCTTATCCGGTCGTTTAAAATTGCAAACTGTTCAATATTTCGATTGATCTGTTCAAATGCATTCTTTTGAAGTTGCCTGATCTTTACCCGATCTGAAATGTCCCGGGAGATCTGAATAATGAATTCTTCGTCTTGAATATTCACTTTCAAAGCGGTTATTTCAACCGGGATTATCTCCCCATTTTTTGAGACTTCAGAGAATTCTGCAGTCTGAACCTTCTTTACTTTAAAACTCTTGATGAATGATAAAAATCTTCCAAATTCTTCCGGAGGGAGAATGTCTGCAGGTGACAGCGTCAATAGTTCCTGCTGGTTGTACCCGAGTCTTTTCGCTGAAGATGTATTTGTCTCTATAAAAAGTCCTGGATAACCGGTCTCATCAATCTGATATATGGTAACTGAGTCAAACAAATTTTCAAAAATTGTTCTAAACCGTTCCTCTGTTCGGATCAATATTTCTTCTGCCTTCTTCCATCTCGTGATCTTCCTGAAATAGCCCATCTTCCAGGGGAAATCTGGATTCTCTCCTTCCCGGATAGAAAACTCCACTGAATGCCCCCTTCCTGGTCCGGATACAATCTGGATGTCCTGATGGGTACGATTTGATGAAGTGGGATGAAATATTTCAGAGGAGACTATCTTTGGGTTTCTAATCACCGGAAGAACCACTTTTTCTATGAATTCATTAAATTTTGTACCCCTGAAATCCTCAGTGGCAATTGGAAATAACTGTGAAATACCCTTATTCAGGTGACAGATGATGTCTGATGTGTTCAGGATGACAATACCATCCTCTATTGTTGAAGTGAGTTCATACCAGACCTGATACAAACTCTCTGATGAGTGCATATGTCATCAAATATTTTGCATTGAATCTATTTATGGAATATCTATTCCACCATTCATTAAATAATAGTTTTGAGATCCATGATACCTGCATCTTTATGCTTCCGTTCTCGTATATGGATATGGATACCATATGGCGTTACCAGATCTTGAAAATAATCTCCTCTATACGCTCAAAAAAGAAGCAGGTTCAACTCTTCCCATTGATATCTGGTATGAAGGAGAAATTTGGGTTTTTCATCCGGTTGGTTCTATCGACATCACAACATCAGTTGATCTTGAAGAAACACTGATGGAAGGTATTGCTCAGGGAATGCGATATATTGTTCTGGATCTGACAGATGTCCGTATGGTATCCAGTGCTGGTATCAGAGTCATTATTGCTGCTTTTAAGGCCTTAAAAAAGGTAAATGGAGAGATCTGTTTTTCCACGCCGAATATGAGTGTATCAGAAGTTCTCAGGCTGACCGGCCTTTTAAAAATAATAAATGTCTACCCTGACAATATTGTTGCTATACGGTCATTTTCCGTTTAATAAATATGGACCTGGTTTTAATAATCTATGGATTTTGAAGATATTCAAAGTCGATATGACCATTGTATGGGTCGGTTCGGAGTAATTTCACAACAACCTTCTGCCCAACTCTCAAACCTGATTCTCTTTTGACAACTCTTCCTTCTGCAGGGGGATCTATAAGCCTGACATAGGTTCCTTTTTCTGAAGCACCGGTCACAAACGCCTCAAAGGTCTCTCCAATTCTTGGTTTGAGCAGGACGGCTGCAGCTGATTTTCTCATAAACCGTTCAACTTTATTCGCGGCTTTTTCCCGACCTGAGAGCCATTCTGCTTTTTCATCAAGTTCCTGAATTGTGTATGGAGGTTTTGTTCCAAGGAGTACGGATTTGATCAGTCGTTGAATGATGAGGTCCACATATCTCCGGTTTGGTGCAGTTCCATGAGTATAATCCGTAACTGCAAGAGCAAAGTGCCCGATAGGGTTTTTCCCCGGAATAAATGGTACGTACTCTCCGGAACCCATGAGTTTTACAATGGTAAGAGAGAGATCCGGGAACCGTTCAGGATCTGCTTTTCGTTGTTTTGACAGGAATGACGAGAGGGATTTTGCATCAGGGTGAACGGGCAGTTTTTCACCATATCCGGCTGCAACAAGTCTGATCTCCTCCCAGTATTTTGGGACCCTGACAACCCGCTGTATCATGGGCAATCCTGCTTTTTCCAAAAAAAGAACCATAGTTCCGTTTGCTGCAACCATAAATTCTTCAATAAGATAATGTGCTGCATTTTGTCTCTGAATGATGAGGTCTGTGACCGTTTCACCATCTGAAATTACCTGTGCCTCAAGGGTTTCCAGATCCAAGGCACCTTGTCTTCTCCTGTGTTCACGAAGACGGACTGCAGCCTCATTCTGTAGTTCGATCTGTCTTTTCAGACCTTCTATGGTAGCAACCTGGGGTGGAACAGGGCCGTATCCCATAAGCCAGTTGCCAATCTCTTCATATACTAGTTTTGCTTTATTTCTGACAACTCCCTGATATATGTTCCCGGATCTGACTTCCCCATCCGGCATAACCGTATATTCAATAATAATTGCATAGGAGTCCTGACCGGGTAGAAGTGATGAAATACCCTTACAAAGCTGGTCAGGAAGCATATGAAAGGTAATTATTCCGGGATATACTGATGTTCCGTTATGTCCTGCATGGGCATCTGTCTTTGAGCCTTTGGGTACATACTGGTCAACATCAGAAATAGCTACTTTGACATGAATTTCACCATTTTCACCCTCCTTTACGTACTCGATCTGGTCAAGATCTTCAGAATCCACATTATCTATCGAGCTCCAGAGAAGGCCCCGGAGATCTCTGATCCCTTTTTTAATATGTACCTGATGTTTTTGTGAAACCCTCTCTGCTTCGTGGATAACCTCCCGGGAGAACCGTGGAGAAAATCCATACTTTTCCATAGTTTCCCATGCGATTGATTTCAGATCAACATGTTCATGTTTCATATTTGTATTCCTGCCAGAGGAATCATACCGGCTCACTGATATCTGTTCGCATTCTCACCGAGGGATTTCTTTTTTGGTTTCACATCCAATTATCTGGTATGAAACAATCAATCGGAAAAAAACCGGCAATCATCCCGACACCAGTTCTCATTATTGGAACCTATGATACTACCGGGAAACCGAATGGAATGACTGCAGCATGGGGCGGGGTCTGTAGTTCAGACCCCCTGAGTATCTCATTTTCCGTGCAAAGGACACGCCATACCTATCAGGCCCTTCTTGAGAAAAAAGAATGTACGATCAGCATTCCATCGGCAGCCTATGTAAAGGAAGCAGATTATTTTGGTGTTACATCAGGCAGAGACCGTGATAAATTTGCCGACACCGGTCTTACTCCTGTCCGTGCACCATTGGTAAACGCTCCCTATGTTGGTGAATTTCCCATTGTGATTGAGTGCCGGATTTCCAGAGTCGTTGATGTGGGTGTTCATGATCTGTTTATCGCAGAGGTTGTCGATGTCCTGCTGGATGACTCTCACATCTCTCCAGATGGAAACGTTGATTTGGGAGATGTCCCATTCTTTTTTTATCATCCTCTGAATCGATCCTATTATAAAACCGGAGAATTTTTAATGCCTGGTTTTTCATCAGGCAGTCTGTTTAAATAACTTTTTTTCAGTCTGATGAGATGAAATGATTATGTATCAGTAAATATTGGAACATGGGAGAACATGTTCACATCAAATACTCCCTTTGTTGTTACCCTGATCTCCGGAATTACCGTAAGTGCAAGAAATGACAAGTACATAAAAGGATCTGCAATTGCTCCACACGCATCGGTAATCCTGTGAAGGTTTGTCAGTTCTGCATGGACATTCTCATATGGTAATTCTGACATCAGACCGGCGATTGAGAGGGGAAGACAGCATTCCTTGGTGTCACTTCGTGCAACCATCGCCCCTTTGTGTTTTATAACGGTTGATAATGCCCTGAGTATCTCATCATCAGATGTTCCAATGGCGATGATGTTATGAGAATCATGGGATATACTGGAAGCAATAGCACCGTTGGTAAGTCCAAAACCCCTGACAAGACCGACTCCGATACGTTCCGGGTGGTATCTCGAAACGACTACGGCTTTTAAAATATCTCTTTTTATGTCCGGGATATCCTCTCCTGATATCTGGGTGTACTCTGCTGTTGTTCCGATCTGTCCTTCCTGAATTCTGATAACCCGTGCTGTTCCCCTCCCTCTTATCAGAATCTCCTGTACCGACGGAATGCGTGCATGGAAAGGGCATTGTGATATCTCATTCTGAACCGGGTTCCATTGGTTTGGTGAAATTTTTGTTCCCTTTTTAAATGTAGCTTTCACGGTGCAGTTGTTCAGATCGCTGAGAATACAAAAATCAGCAACCCGTCCTGGACTGATGGCACCCCGATCGTCAAGTCTGAATCGCTCTGCAGCTGATAATGATGCCATTTTATATGCAATTTCCGGCTCACACCCATATTCAATAGCTTTCCTGATACAATCATCAATATGACCTGATGTAACCAGCATATCTGCATGCCGGTCATCAGTGCAGAAACAACATCTTGATGATGTGCAGGGCGTGGCCAGAGGAATAAGAGTTTGAAGATTTCGTTCGGTTATACCCTCTCTCATGTAGAGGTACATACCCTTTTGTAATTTTTCTCTTCCTTCCTCAAGTACACATGTCTCATGATCGCTTTGTAATCCGGAGGCAATATATTCATCAAGCATTGATCCGGTAAGATATGGAGCATGTCCGTCACGAATAAGGGTAAGAGGGATCTTCTCCCAGACGATGGGGTCATCGGCAAGAACACCAGGAACATTCATCATCTCACCAAGCCCTAAAATACCATCCTGACCAATATACGGGGAAAGGACATCTGCCGTAAGATGTGTGGCACATTCATCAAGTGGTGTGGCCGGTACACAGGATGGGAGCATTATCAGTATGTCAAGCGGAAGAGTTTGGTGTGCCCGTACCATGTAATCAATACCTGCTGTTCCGCACACATTGGCTATCTCGTGAGGATCGGCAATCACGGTCGTTGTTCCGTGCTGCATAACCAGCCGGGCATATTCATACGGAGATAACAGTGAACTTTCAATATGGACATGGGCATCAATAAAGCCAGGCACTACGTACGAAGATCTGAGATCCACCTCCTTTCTTCCCTGATAAGCTGCCCCTGTCCCGATAATAATCCCGTCACGTACTGCAAAATCTTCCCTGATCCAGTCACAGGTAAAGGGATTAAAAACAATTCCGTTCTGAAATACAATATCAGCCGATTCTTCATATGCTACCATAGTACATACACTCCTCTGAATTATCTGCACTCCCCGGTGCAGGCTCGTGATATGGTGATAGTATTCATGTGTGATCCACAATTTTCTCCACGTGGGTAATGAACATGAGATTTTTTCGGTTTGGAACACTATGGATCTTTTAATAATGAAAAAAGCTCATCACCATATTATGAATCGTACGAAATATCTTTTCCTTTCCCTGATTCTCGCATGTTTTCTGTATGTTGCCGGATGTACCGGTGGTGCACAGGATGAAGAGTACAAAGCACTAGTTATTGATGCCATTGAAAAGCTTGATTCACAAAACGAAAAGATCATCAAACCGTATCAGGGAATGACGGCTGATGAACTCTCATCGATGAAAGCGTTTGCCGTCCAATCAAAAACTGCTGCAGAGCAGATGACATTATCTGATACCTATAAAAAGTCACGGGAGTTATTCCTTCGTGCCATGGATGCAACTTTGAAAGGAATAGAGAGTATTGAGGGGGATATTGATCAATCAACCGGAAAGGTGGAGAGTACCGCTCCTGCAACAAATTATTTTATTCAGACACAGTCTGATCTGGGAAGTGCAGCGGATATCATAAAAGTCCCTAAGAAAAAGACGTAATAAGAGTGGAAAAAATTACGCGGATTTAATTGCCGCATGAGCCGCTGCAAGTCGTGCAATCGGGACTCGTGGTCCTGAACATGAAACATAGGTCAGTCCTATCTGGTGACAGAACTCAATTGATGCCGGATGGCCGCCATGTTCACCACAAATCCCAACTTTCATCCCTGGTCGGATTGCTCTTCCCCATTGAACCGCCAGTTCCATCAGTTTTCCTACTCCTTTGACATCAAGTACTTCAAAAGGATTGTCCTGGAGGATATGGTTCATGTTATACATCGGAAGAAACTTGTTCTCGGCATCCTCCCGGGAGAATGAGAAGGTTGCCTGGGTGAGATCATTTGTACCGAACGAGAAGAATTCAGCCTCTTCTGCCAGGTTTTCTGCCCGCATGCAGGCACGAACCACCTCAAGCATCGAGCCAAATTTACAGGATATGGATATTTTGTATGATGCCTCTACCTGGGCATGAATATCTGTCACCCATTCTTTTACCCGTTTCAGCTCCTGTGCAGTACATACCTGGGGAATCATAATCTCTGGATGAACCTCAATCCCTTCTATTCGGCATTCTGCGGCAGCTTCTAAAATTGCCCGTATCTGCATAGAGTATATCTCCGGAAAAGTCAGCCCTAACCTGACTCCTCGGTGACCTAGCATGGGATTGACCTCATGAAGGGATCTGACCTTATTCAGCATCATCTCTTTTTTAAGAATAACGGCATCTAAAAGCTCAGGATCAGCAGGTGTTATCACCTTTGGATGATCCGGATCGTTTTGATACATGAATGCCACCGTATCAGAAAGAACACGAAGTCCGCGAAGATTTTTTCGCAGGTTTCGAAGTATCTCAATCTCGTCGATAAGCTGCTGTTCCTGTGGTAAAAATTCATGAATGGGGGGATCAAGCAGTCTGATAGTGACCGGCCTTGGTGCCATAATTGAGAAGATATGTTTGAAGTCATCACGCTGGATAGGGAGGAGTTTATCAAGTGCCTTTTGTCGTTCTTCTTTTGTATCGGCAATGATCATATCAATGACAATCGGAAGACGGGATGGATCATTGAACATTCGCTCTGTCCGGCACAGACCAATTCCCATTGCCCCAAATTTCAGTGCCCGCTTTGCATCATGAGGTGTATCAGCATTTGCCATGACCTGAAGGTGTGCGATATTATCTGCCCATGAGAGAAGGGTTGCAAGTTCCTCACTAAATTCTGCCTCAATCAGGGGTACTTCTCCCAGGTATACCGCACCAGTCGAGCCATCTATCGTAATAACATCTCCCTCAGAGATCCTGACATCGCCGATTGTCGCCTGTCGTAATTGGACATCAACACTGATACCTTCGGCTCCTGCCACACAGGGTTTTCCCATCCCCCTGGCAACGACAGCCGCATGTGATGTTTTTCCACCCCGGCTTGTCAGTATTCCTTGTGATGCAAAAAATCCGTGGATATCTTCTGGTTTTGTCTCTTCCCTGACCAGGATCACCTTATGCCCGTCACGCCCCATCTTCTCGGCCCGGTCAGCATCAAAAATTGCAATTCCCGATGCACCGCCCGGGGATGCGGGAAGTCCTTTTGCAACCGGTTTCACGTCTGCCCCGGGATGGAGTCGTGGGAAGAGCAGTTGTTCAAGCATTTCTGGTTTTATCCGAAGAAGCGCCTGGTTTTTATCAATAAGTCCTTCCTGGACCATCTCCACCGATGTTCTGACCATGGCCGTTGCATTCATCTTCGCGTTTCTTGTCTGAAGACAATACAGGACCCCTTCTTCAATGGTGAACTCAAAATCCTGAACCTCTTTAAAATGCGATTCCAGTTTCCTGCGAAGATCCAGTAATTCCTTAAATATATCAGGCATTTCTTCTGCCATTGCCATAATCTGTTTCGGAGTCCTGATCCCTGCGACAACATCCTCACCCTGGGCATTTACCAGATATTCCCCAAAAATGACATTCTCTCCGGTCCCGGGATCACGGGTAAATCCAACGCCGGTCGCCGAGTTATTACTCATATTCCCAAAGACCATGGCTACAATATTCACCGCAGTCCCGTTTGCCATATCCGGGGTAATCTTAAACTCTCTACGGTAATCAACCGCTCTTTTTCCCATCCATGATTGAAATACGGCCTTTATTGCGATCTCAAGTTGATCATAAGGATCATGGGGAAATGGTTTACCGGTATATCGCTGAACAACCTGCAGGAATGCGTGACATATTTTCTCCAGGTCCTGAGCTGACAGATCGATATCCTGCATCGCCTGTGCGGATTTTTTTATCGTATCAAACTCCTCGTCAAATAGTTCGTCAGGGACTCCAAGGGCAACTTTTCCAAATAACTGAATGAATCGCCGGTATGCATCATAACAGAATCGTTCATTCCTGGTATCAGCCAAAAGACCCTTCAACGTGTCATGATTTAATCCTAGATTAAGGATAGTATCCATCATTCCAGGCATGGACATGGCAGACCCGGATCTGACAGAAAGGAGGAGGGGTTTTTGCTCTGACCCAAACTTTTTATGCGTTACCTGCTCAACGAGAGTCAGCTGTTCCCGGACCTGGTCCATGAGTCCCTCAGGGAGTCTGCGCTCTGGATCAGCAAGAAATGCCAGACAGGCTTCGGTCGTAATGACAAACCCGGGTGGAACCCGTATCCCGACCTGGGTTAATTCACAGAGATTCGCCCCTTTACCACCAAGTAATTTTTTATTCTTCCCGTCACCCTCAGAGAATGAGTACACCCATTTTTTTACCATATACTATTCCTTCTGAACCTGATTGTTCTCCTGAAAAAACCCTTTTCACTCAGGGATACCTCATATTGGAATGAATGAGAACCCTGTTTTATACAATTAGTGTGGGTATTCGGCTCCCTGCTATATATATGTTAATGCCCCATGAGCGGTAGTAATCTGGAAAATTCAAAAATCCGGCTTCAACTAGAAAGGGTAATGAAATGCTTCCAGAAGGAATCAGGAACAGAGTTCCTTACGGATTAATTATTTTATGTCCGCTTTTTCCAGAGATTGCCCTGATAATACCGATACTGATGAGCTGTTTTGCCTGCTCACATGCAGTCTGTATGGTATGGCCCTGGGCAAGATAACCGGTAATTGCCGCAGAAAAAGAGCATCCTGACCCGTGAACTGCGTAGGGTAACCGGCGGGCTTTATACGAGATCACTCCTCTTTCAGAGATGAGAAGATCAACTGATTCATGGCCGGTTCCATGTCCTCCTTTTACCAGGACATATTCTGCTCCCATATCCATGATGATCTCCCCTGCTTTCTCCATCTCTTCAGGTGAAGAGATCGTATCTATTCCTGACAGGATTTCTGCCTCCGGGATATTGGGTGTTACAAGGAATGCTTCTGGTATTAACCGGTTACAAAGAGTGTTTATTGCATCCGCGTCGAGGAGTCTGAACCCGGAAGTGGATACCATGACCGGATCGATAACAAGTGGAATACCTTCTGCTATCCCTTCTGATACAACCTGAATTATACGGTCATTTGCAAGCATACCGGTTTTGACTGCCCCTGGTGTGATATCTTCAAGAACAGACCGTATCTGTTCCTGCACAACAACAGGTTCCAAAGGCCATGAACCGGTTACCTGTGCCGCATTCTGTGCAGTGAGTGCGGTAATGACTGCCATTCCCCACACACCGGTCTTTGCAAAGGTCCTCAAATCCATCTGAATCCCGGCACCTCCGGACGGATCAGAACCGGCTATTGTCAGTGCAGCAGGAAATTCGGTCATTATACTATAGAAATGAGCATACCAAGTCTATACGGATATCGAAAAAAGATTAATAGGATCGTCCGACCAGAGTAACCACAGATCCAGGTTTCCCACAGATGATGCAGTCCCCTTCGGTTCTGTCGATAAGATCGGTCCTGACGTCTGTTCCCAGGACACTTGCATCAGCAATCTCTTCAAGCCGGTCTGCACATGCACGGTTTTTACACCAATGAACTGCTACAACACCCTTTGACACATGCTCTGAAAGAGCAGATACATCTCTGATCATGAACAGATGATCCCTGATATGGGTTTCAGCCCGTTTCTGCAGGGTATCAGTATACCCGGTCATCTTTCTTGCAACTTCTGACAGGATCGTAGCACGGGGGAGTGCTTCTTTCCCGCCCGATCGGAGAACTCCCATTACAACTCCGTTGTCCAGATCCCGCGGTCCGATCTCAAGTCTGAGTGGAACGCCTCTCATCTCCCAGTAATAATATTTTGCACCAGGCCGAAGGTCCCGGTTGTCAGTCTTCACCCGGTATCCTGCGTCTTTTAATTCCCGTTCGAGTAGTTCTGCAGCCTGTATCACCTCTTCCTCGCGTTTTTTCATGATGACTGGGACAATAACGATCTGCACCGGGGCTACTTCAGGCGGGAGCATCAGACCGCGATCATCACCATGCATACTGATAAGTGCAGCAATTGACCGTTCTGAAATTCCGTAGCAGGTCTGATGGCAGTACTGTTGCTGGCCTTTGGTATCCTCATACTGAATACCAAAGGTTTTTGAGAAGTGATCACCCAGGTGATGGACGGTCCCTATCTGGAGAGTTCTGCCATCAGGCATGATGGTATCAATGGCAATAGTATAGTCTGCACCGGGAAATTTATCCCAGTCAGGACGTTTGGATATCAGGACCGGAATATTCAGCCGGTTGTAAAACTCCCTGTACCTGGCAATCGCATCCTCAACCTGAGTCTCTGCCTCATCCCAGGTTGCATGAACCGTATGAGCTTCTTTAAATGAGGTGATCTCACGGAGCCGTATGAGCGGACGGGTATGTTTCGTCTCGTACCGGAACGTGTTAACTATCTGGTAGACTTTTATCGGAAGATCGGCATGAGATCGTACCCAGAGAGCATACATTGGGTAAATGGCCGTCTCACTCGTCGGACGAAGGGCGAGTTTGATATCAAGAGGAGTTTTTCCGCCATGAGTAACCCAGTATACCTCATCTTCAAATCCCTTGATATGTTCAGCCTCTTTCATGAACTCAGGTTCAGGTATCAGCAGTGGAAACAAAGTCTCCTCATGGTCACGGTCAAGCAATTCCCGAAGAATACCGTATACCCGTTTTCGGATACCAAACCCGAACGGGAACCATACATACAGTCCTTTTACCGGGTAGCGGACATCCATGATCTCCGCACGCCAGAGGATATCATTGTACCAGCTTGAGAAATCTGCCTTTTGAGGGAGCGTTCCTTCCTGTTCCTCCATTCATGAGCTCCTATGTCACCATCTGTAAGACGGCTGGTGTGATAAATGCCTCTATAACTGCTGCGATGGCAACGAATGGGATGATATATTTCACAAAGTATCCCCCAAGGTGCCATGCCTCCAATGATGCATCAGAAATCCCGGATAATTCATTCTTGACCGCCCGCCCCATCATCAGACCAAGTGCACCTGATGCAATAACTGCGGGAAGTTCAAAGATGCCGTGAGGGACAATAGCAGCCATAAGGGCCAGATAACCTGCTTCTTTTCTGACTATCTCCAGCACGGCACCAATGATTACACCATTGAGCAGCAGAATAGCTACAGAAATAAATCCAAAAAATGCCCCGCCAATGAATATAACAACACATGCCTCAAGGTTATTCAGGAAGAGCTGGAGGGCCAGGATCGGAGGGTCATCATCCATTATCTGGTCTGCGAGCATCTCCTGAAAGAGAGTGGTCAATGATTCGCCAAATGCCGGATTAACGGCTGATACAGCAAATCCCGCAATAAATCCGGCAATAAGGATAATACCTGATATTGCCAGGTAATGTGTTATTTTTAATGTTTCAGACATAGAGCACCATTCGCATCATATCCCTGATGCCAGGGGCAAGACCGACCATAATCATGGCAAGGAGAATCAGGTACCAGATACCTGATGCCCCGTCACGCCGGTAGAGTTCGAGAATATAAATCCCCGGAACGAGCACGAGTAGTTTGAGTGGGAACATCACAAATGCCGTTCCGGTCAGGTCTATCAGTGCTGATCCTACCACATGCTTTTCACTGTACGGTATGGTATGCAGATCAATCCCATACGAGGTTGCACTGGCATCAAGCATGTGCCCGAATATGAGTATCTGATATAACCGGTCCTGGATATATGTCCATCCGAATCCATACCTGATGACCGCATATAAAAGACCTGATGTCCCGAGTACTATTGCCATGATCGTTATCGCAACCAGGAGATCCAGATGAGCATGGGTCAGACCAAACCAGATGAGAAAGCTGAGTGTTGCACCCGAAAGCACGACTCCGGTCAGGAAAAAGATTCGTTTCCAGGATGAAATCACCCCTCTCTTCTCAAGTACATGTGAACCAGAGAGAACCGGCATTGCTATTGCAAAGATCAGAAAGTAGATCAGAGGGGTAATTAACACAACATGGAGATCAGATGTGATATATCCGGTATCCTCGACAACACGCAGAAATCCTCCAAATACAACCCATGGGATCAGGGAGAAGACAAATTCCCGGTCAATGGAGATATGGTTTAACTCCAGCCACCGATAAACCAGCCACGTGCATATCAGCAGGATAAACGCATAGGTAAGAGTATTAACGATATTATATGAGTTATCATACGTGATGGGATCGATGTAATATTTGTAGATGAATTCACTAATCATGAGTTGAGAACTCCATGAGCACAGACCCGGTACAGGTATTGCAGCCGGATGGCTTCAATAAATCGAGATGGACCCAGCTTCCACGGGATGTTCTGATTGGTCATCAGGCGATTATGCAACTGCCTGACATCATCGCGGACATCAGACCAGGCCGGTCAGTCCTTATCATATCTGGCGGTACCACCCGTGAAGTAGCGGGAAATACCGTTGCAGATATTTTAAAGGATCAGTATGAAGTCAGGCGCTTTGTTGCGGGAAAACTGGATACCGAAACTCTTGAGGCATGTAGTCAGGCCTCTTTGCCGGCTGATTTCCTTATTGGTGTTGGCGGGGGGAGAGTTATTGATTGCGCCAAAATTGTCTCGTACAACCAGGGTAAGCCCTTCATCAGTGTTCCTACAGCAGCATCGCATGACGGTATCATTTCAGGACGGGCGACGCTTCCTACTGAAACCGGGAGTGTATCCGTCGGTGCCCACCCACCGATAGCAGTTGTAGCAGATACCGGGATCATATCACAGGCCCCTCACCGACTCATGGCATCAGGGTGTGCTGATGTCATCTCCAATTACACTGCCATCCTTGACTGGGAACTGGCCCACCGGCTCAGGGGGGAGCAGATTAGTGAGTATGCCATTGCCCTTTCAAAGATGACCGCTGAGATCCTGGTAAAGGATGCAAATCTTATTAAACCAGGTCAGGAAGAGGCAGCCTGGATTGTTGTCAAGGCCCTGGTCTCATCTGGGGTGTCGATGGCAATAGCCGGTTCATCGCGTCCTGCCTCCGGAGGAGAACATAAGTTTGGTCATGCCCTTGAGCGTCTGATGCCAGGGGCAGCATTACATGGTGAAGCATGTGGGATCGGGTCTATCATGACGATGTATCTTCATGGTGGTGACTGGCGTGCGATTCGTTCATCACTTGCGCGAATTGGTGCACCTACGACACCCCGGCACCTGAATATTCCTGATGAGGTCGTCGTTGAGGCCCTGATGAAAGCACGTGATATACGACCTGAGCGGTTCACCATCCTGGATATGGGGCTGACCCGGGAATCAGCAGAGCATCTTGTGCATATGTTATATGAGGAATAGGATATGGAACAGAAAAAATCGCGGGTTACAATTGTTGGATCAGTATATGCAAAACCGGGAACCCAGTTTGTGTATATGGGGCGGGCGGATCAGTGTGAGTCATGTACCATCGCACGAGTCTGCCATAATCTGGAATCCGGACGCCGTTACGAAGTTGTTGCTATCCGTGCAGCCTCCCACCGGTGTCCGGTTCATCATGGCGGTGCGGTAACCGTTGATGTCACTGAGGCACCGGTTGAAATACGTGTGTCTCCTGAATTAGCCAGGAAAAACACAACGATTCAGATGAAGTTCCCCGAATGTGATGAAGCATGTGATTTCTTTGCGGCATGTCATCCGGCGGGGGTGATGGAGGGGCAAAAGTACATCATCACTGAGGTCCTTGAGAGCGATCCCATAGCATGCAGAACAGGACCATCTCCGGTTTTGGTGCGGATTGTCCCGCTTCCGGATGGTTTGCCACGATATACTCACTGATGGAACTGTCCGGTTCCGTTATCCGACGGTGCGCAGAAAAAAAGAGTCAGATCATGGAGTTAGCGATTTATGCGCCCATCTGCATCTTCCCTTTAATAAAATATTCCCATAACCTATATGTCATTCCCGGTGAAGATACCACTTGACTGTTCTAGGTGATAGAGTGCAGAAAGAGGAGCTGCTACATTTACATATGCTGTTTATTCATGTCAGGAAGTACTACGAAACCATCACCAACGAGGCAATCCCAACAGATCGCTATAATTCGCTGAATATCACACCCGTGCATATTCATAAAAACAAAAAGTCTCATAAGGAGGCGATTCTTATTCTCGGTCAGGAGATTGTCGATCACATTACCCGTAAGCCGGCGATGTTAGGTTTTTCCCATGAAATGTCCACACCTTCTGAGATAGCTGTTGAGAACTAATTTCATGGACATCACCCCCGCCTGCCGGGAGATAATCTCTCTTATTCTCTCCACTCCTCCCGGTGAGCGAGAACTCCGTAAGATAGTCAAGACGGTCTGCAAAAAATACCGGCTCCCGGTAGTGCCCCGGAATTCTGATATTCTCTCATGTGCCACACCGGAAGAGTATCCTTTGCTTCGCCCGGTTCTTCTTGTAAAGCCCTCACGAACCCTCTCCGGTGTGGCCCCTGTTGCAGTGATGACATCCCCTGCCCCGTGTCCGCATGGGATATGTCTTCCCTGTCCCGGCGGTCCTGACTCGCTCTTTCAGTCACCTCAAAGTTACACCGGTGGAGAGCCGGCAGCGAAACGTGCCTTTGCCCATAATTTTAATCCATACGACCAGGTACATGCACGATTATCGCAGTTTGAGGAGCTGGGGCACCATGTGGACAAGGCTGAACTCATAGTCATGGGAGGGACCATGACCGCCCGTGACCCCTCCTACCAGGAATGGTTCGTAACCGAGTGTATCCGTGCGATGAATGAATACCCGGATCATTCTCTCCCTGAAACGACACGTGAGGAGATATTTTCAAGAAATGAAACATCAAAGGTCAGATGCGTTGCGATTACCTTTGAGACACGGCCCGACTGGTGCCGGAGAGAACATATTGACCTGATGCTGGACCTGGGTGTTACGAAAGTAGAGCTTGGAGTGCAGCATCTGAGCGATGAGATACTGACCCTGAACCTTCGTGGCTGCACCGTGGCAGATACTGTTATGGCAAATACCCTGCTCCGCGACGCAGGTCTGAAAGTCGGATTTCATATGATGCCGAATCTGCCCGGCAGTACCTCTGCCTTAGATCGGCAGATGTTTCATGATCTCTTTGCTGACCCCCGGTTCAGACCTGATTTTCTCAAGATATATCCCACTCTTGTGACACCAGGATCAAAGATCGAGGAACTGTATAAAACCGGAGCATATACTCCCTATGATGAAGAGGCCCTCATCGATCTTGTTGCGGATGCAAAGGAGCAGATTGCACCATACTGCAGACTTCAGCGAATTCAGCGGGATATCCCGGCAGATAAAATACTTGCCGGTTCTCCTCATTCCAACTTCCGCGAACTTGCAAAGGATCGTCTCCACAGAAGAGGAGGCAGATGCTCGTGTATCAGGTGCAGGGAGATTGGCCGGAGACGATCACAGGCTGAACCGGTTTTGAAAGTCCTTCCTTATGAGTGCTGTGGCGGCATGGAACATTTCATCTCATTTGAATCTGACGATTCTCTCATAGGATTTGCCCGTCTGCGGTTTCCAGGTAATCCCTGGCGTCCTGAAACAGAAGATGCGGCATTTGTCCGTGAGCTTCATGTGTATGGTATGGTCGTTCCCATCGGACAGGAAGGATCGGGAGAGGAGCTGCAGCACCGGCGATACGGGGCCCGGCTCCTGAGCGAGGCCGAGACACGTGCTGCCGATGGCGGGTATGAGCATGTCGCCATAATGGCAGGGATAGGAGTCAGACCCTATTATCGGAAGCTTGGGTATTTCAGGAAAGGGCCCTATATGATAAAGGATCTGTAAGGTATGAGACCTGCGACCCGGACATTTATCAAACAGCGGTTTACCGACTATTATTCCAAAGCCAGAATATCGGCCCCTTCATCGGTTAAGGAACGTGAATTCGGTTTTATCTTCTTTGAAGACCGGTACCCTGATGATATCTGGATGAGACGACATATCGGTTTTTCATCGGGTGAGGAGATGCAGGAATATATAAAAAGCCTGATCCCTGCTCATGCCTATTATTCTACGGCATATTACCGGGCTCCCCAGGCTCCGACCATGGGTGATAAGGAATGGCTCGGCGCTGACCTCATCTTTGACCTTGATGCTGATCACATCATGCGGGGATCGTATGAAGAGATGCTCATACGGATCAAAGAGGAGGCATTAAAATTACTTGACATCCTTGACCGTGAGCTGGGGGTCGATATGCGAACGGTCAGGCTGGTCTTTTCAGGCGGCAGGGGATATCATGTCCACGTTCAGGAACTGGCCTTTCGTGATTTTGAACCGGCTGAGCGGAGAGAACTGGTTGATTATATATGCGGTACCGGCATCAGTCCGTCCATTATGCTCAATGACTGGGCTCCTGGCAGAACTGGATGGCACGATCGGTTTCGCCTCCTTCTCACCAGGTATCTGCAGCAACTCAGCATGAAAAGTGAGAAAGAGGTGAAAGCAGAGGTATCCTCACTTCGGGGTGTGGGTCAGGTAATGGCCGAGCGGTTTGCAGGAATGATCCCTGAGCTTATATCCTTACTTAATACCAATCCCTCATCCATTCTCCTTCGTGACCAGACGGTAAAGACCGTATTTTCAGCGCTGGTAACGGAACGTGAGAGTCCTCTTCTGCCCCACATCCGGGATGCTGCCGTGCAGGCTGATGAACCGGTCACAACCGATGTCCGGCGACTTATCCGGCTTCCAGGTTCTCTTCATGCAAAGTCAGGATTCAAAGTGGTTCCGATGGAAGTCAAGGAACTGTATGATTTTGATCCGCTGATTGATGCAGTCGTTTTTGGTGAGCGGGATGTGATCATCGAATCAGAACGCGATTACTCCTTCTCACTCCTGGGCTCACAATATGATATCAGGAAAGGCCGGTTAAAAGTCCCTGAGGCAGTCGGGATGTTTCTCTGCTGTAGGGGTATGGCCGAGATCGGAGGGATATCAGATCATGCATCTTGACGAACTCCGAACCATTCTCCTTGAAGAACGGGATACCGGTGAACTGACGACTATATCTCCTGATCTCTTCACAAAGACCACTGCGTATATCCGGTCACTTCAGCAGGAGGTATATGATCATGAGGATCCGTTCTCGGATGAGGCACGGCTGCTTATTGAGAAAGTATCCAGTGTCAGGGCTACGATTGAGGAGATTTTCAAAATACGTACGGATAAGATCGTGGGACTGGCGCTCAGTCAGGCTGAAGGCTCCTACATAGAGCGTGAGGAACTCCGAGCCCTGATTCCAGCAGAACTTGAGATGTTTAACCGGATTGTTGAGGCAATCAGGCAGAATAAAACCCAGCTGATTGAGTGGAAGGCCGCTCCTCATAAGATTCGTGTGCAGCAAGCTGAAGAGACTCTCTCCCCTCCGGTCTCTGAACCAGCCACCCTGGAGGATACAGACCGCGCAGATGTGTCCGATTCCTCTGAGCCGGTGATAAAAACCTCGTCTGATGCTCCGTTTGCACATGATATCGTATTAGCGCTTTCGAGCATGGAACCCTTTATGGGTATTGACGGACGGACATATGAGATGGAAGCAGGAGATATCCTCACGCTCCCTTCACGAAATGCCCAGGTTCTGGTTGAACGCGACATAGTCTTAAATATCCATCCGGGCTAATGATGTAGGTATTCTATACACGAGGAGTGGCTAAAATCATGAAGATGCCAGCAAAATTCCGCACATATTGTCCCTTTTGCCACAAACATGAGGAGCATGAGGTAGAGAAGGTAAAAAAAGGTAAAACCACCGGACTTCACTGGATCGATCGTCAGAAGGCACGGAGAGGACAGGTAGGGAACATGGGTAAATTCTCCAAGGTTCCCGGAGGAGATAAGCCGACAAAGAAGGTGAATGTCCGGTACCGCTGCACTGCATGCAAGAAAGCCCACCTGAGAGCCGGATTCCGGGTAGGAAAGTTCGAACTGACTGAGTAATCGGAGTAATTATCATGGTACAATTAGCACGCGAAAACCGGAGTACGTTTCTGAAAGTGAAATGCCCAGACTGTGAAAATGAACAGATCATCTTTGACCGGGCATGTACCGGTTGACTGTATTGTGTGTGGCTCAAACCTTGCCACCCCTACTGGTGGTAAAGCACAAATCAAAGCAGAGATTATAACTGCATTTGAGTGAGAGCCTGATGCAGGAGAGAGAGTGGCCTGAACAGGGGGAACTTGTCGTCTGTTCAGTTCAGAATGTAAAAGATTTCGTGGCATTTGTCACACTTGACGAGTATAACAACCGGGAGGGACTGATCCCGATTGCAGAGGTAGCCCGTGGGTGGATAAAGTACATCAGGGATCACATCCGTGAGGGGCAGAAGGTTGTATGCAAGGTTCTCAACGTCGATCCCCAGAAAGGTCACATCGATCTCTCCTTAAAGGACGTCAACGAGCATCAGCGCCGTGAAAAGATCCGTATCTGGAAGAATGAGTCCAAGGCCCGGAAGTGGATTGGATTTGCGGCAGAAGCAGCTGGAAGGCCTGAATCTGTCCCGGAGATTACAAGCGCACTCTATCGTGAATATGGTGAGCTGTACGCTGCCTTTGAGGACTTTGTCACAGAAGGCCGCGATGCCCTGAATAAACTAAAAATAGATCCCAAGCTTGCTGATGCCCTGTATACCATCGCAACTGAAAATGTCAAACTGCCAACCGTCACGGTATCAGGCGATCTGTTCCTGAGGTCGACCAAGTCGGATGGGGTGAATATTATCAGGCGTGCCCTTCGGAGTGCAGAACCAAAAGTGGACGGCGCAGTAATAGAGATCACCTATCTTGGAGCTCCCAATTACCGCATCAAGGTTACTGCATCAAATTACAAGGATGCCGAAAAAGCTCTTGAGAAGGCATCAAGTGCTGCCATTGGTGTTCTCAAACGGGCCGGTGGTGAAGGGAAGTTCAGCCGGAAAGCGAAATCCGGGAAGCATACATGAAAGGGCGTATCAGATACTGCCCCTCAGATAATCTTTACACTCTTTCTGACGTCTGTTCCCGTTGTGGAAAACCCACAATAACTCCCCATCCTGCCAGATATTCACCGGAGGATCGGTATGGAAAATACCGGAGAATGATTCGCTGATTCTACTCTGGCAGAAGAATCATTATCATATTTGCTGTGTTATTAAACGAAAATACAAGGATTACTGCAATGATGGAAGACATCACCATACGATTTGAGGAATCAATCGCTCCTGAAGACAGAACCGCTCCGATCATGATCGAAGGCCTCCCCGGAATCGGCCATGTTGGAAAACTTGTTGCGGAGCATATGATCCAGGAACTCGGAGCCGTCCGGATTGCAGAAATCAACTCAATTTATTTTCCGCCCCAGGTCATTATTCAGGAAGGAGGAACTGTCCGTCTCTGTAATAACGAAATTTACCGCTATTCTGGTGAAAAGGGGACATATCTTTTTTTGGTAGGAGATTTTCAGAGCACCTCCGGGGAAGGGCATTATCTTCTCTCTCAGGTGTATGTTGATATCTGTTACCAGCTGGGCGTGAAAAGGATATACACCATAGGCGGATATGGAATTGGTCACTTCAACGAGGTAACACGTGTTATTGCCGCTGTAAATCGTGCAGATTTACGTCAGGAGGTAGAGGACGCAGGCGGAATTTTCAGTGAGGGAGAACCGGGTGGTGGCATTATCGGTGCAGCAGGGCTGATGCTCGGACTATCCATTCCGCTTGGCATTGAAGGAATATGCCTGATGGGTGAGACATCCGGATACCTGGTGGATCCCCGCAGTGCCACAACGGTTCTCTCAGTTCTGACAAAACTTCTGAATATTGAGATAGATGATGCAAAACTGACCGAGCGGGCAGGTGAGATGGAAGTAGCTCTTCAAAGACTTCTGGAACAGGAGAAAAAGTCTGAGGAAGAACTTTCATACATCGGCTAAGTATGCAGGCAGCAGCTGATCTTCACATCCACTCCTGTTTTTCCATGGCATCATCACCCCGGATGGTGCCTTTTGAGATCATCAGAGGCTGCAGGGTAAAAGGGATTTCTGTTATCGGGACGGGTGATATCCTCCATCCTGAATGGAGACAGATGTGGCAGGATACCCCTGTCGATGATGACATCATCGTTGTTCCAACCACCGAGGTCGAGGGATCAGGACGGGTCCACCATCTGATCCTCCTCCCTGATTTTGATGCCGCACAAGACCTTGCCAGGAGACTGGGGCCGATGAGTTCGGATATGAACAGAAACGGCCGTCCCCGTGTACCCCTTTCAGGGGAGGAGATACTCTCCCATGTTCATGCAGTGGGGGGAATCGGTGGTCCTGCCCATGCGTTTACTCCGTATACCTCAGTATATGCTGTTCATGCATCCCTGTCATCCTGTTATGGGGATGAACCGGTTGATCTGCTTGAGCTTGGGTTGTCAGCTGACAGCCGGTACGGAGCAGGAATTACCGAGCTTGCACATGTCCCATTTTTGACCAACTCTGATGCACATAGTCCTGAACCGTCTAAGCTGGGTCGGGAGTTTACCGTTCTTTCCCTGGACCGGGCAGATTCCTATGGTGTGCTCTCTGCCATCAGGCAAGGAAAGATTGTTATGAATGTCGGCTTTTTCCCAGAGGAGGGAAAGTATAACCGGACCGCCTGCAGCAGGTGTTTCCGGCAGTATACCTTACAGGAGGCGATATCTTACTCCTGGAAATGTCCGGATGACGGGGGCAGAATCAAGAAAGGAGTTGCCGAGCGTGCAGAGTCTCTGTCATCCGGTATCATTTCAGAACGCCCCCCCTATCTTCACGTCATCCCCCTTTCCGAGATCATCCAGCGGGTCCTTGATACGAAAAGCCCGGCTACCCGGCGCTGCAGAGATCTCTATCTTCAATGCATAGATAAGTTTGGAGATGAAATCACGGTTCTCATGAAGACCTCTCCTGAAGCGATTGCATCGGTGGATATCCGTCTTTCACATGCAATCAGGGCATTTCGTGAAGGAAACATTATCCTTCATCCTGGTGGTGGCGGGAAGTATGGTTCATTTGAGATCCCGGATCTCTGATGGTCCAAACCCGAATCATTAAAGGATTTCGCGTCAACCATATACGGAATGATCGAGGTTCATCGGGAAATCTGTGCCTATTGCGGCTGTTGTGTCTCGGTTTGTCCGGAAGGGGCACTGGAACTTGTCGATGCCTTTCTGGATATCGATACGAATACCTGTAAGAATTGTGGACTCTGTGTCCGTGTCTGTCCGTTAGGGGCCTTGGAGGCAAAGAAATGAAGCGCGAGTACGATGTCCTTGTCGTGGGAGGAGGCCCGGGTGGAGCATTTGCTGCCAAGACCTTTGCCGAGAAGGGTTATTCGGTTCTCCTGACAGAAAAACGCCCTGCAATCGGAGCTCCGGTCAGATGCGCCGAAGGAGTCGGAAAGGCACTCATGCATGAATTTTTCAGGCCTGAGGATCACTGGATCGCAGCCGAGATTGAGAAGGCCAATATCATTGCACCAGATGGGTTTAAGATGGAACTTGAACCTGAAAAAGCGGGAGCAGAGGTCGGATATGTTCTCCACCGCAAGATCTTTGACCGGGATCTTGTCTGGATGGCAGCCGGTGCAGGAGCAGAGATCCAGGTAAAAACCCGTGCAGTATCTCCGATTATGGAAGATGGAGCTGTAAAAGGTGCCCTTCTTAACCAGGGAGGAGCTGTCCATGAAGTCCGGGCCAGCCTGACCATTGCAGCAGACGGCGTTGAATCAAAATTTTCCCGATGGTGCGGCGTTGATACAACCGTCCCGCTCCGTGAGATAGAGACCTGTGCCCAGTATCTGATGACCGGCATCGATATTGATCCACATG
>ERZ795046.1215-NODE-1215-length-27184-cov-4.594272_pt1 | contig 27184 bp, 21 predicted proteins | sample MGYA00375130_ERZ795046 | MGnify/ENA primary metagenome ERZ795046 (study PRJEB30175, sample SAMN05720202) | activated sludge metagenome | isolation source: anaerobic digester from wastewater treatment plant | place: Japan | collected 2015-05-15 ...
GGGAGGCAAAAACACCCCGGGGTTTGGTGGCTCCCGGGGGGGTGACTTTGGCCGCCCAACCCTGACTGCGGTCAAAAACGAATAGGACGTAAATGTAATCAAAATCCTCGATGCCTTCCAACCCTTCTTCAAATTCCGGGTAGATCTCAATCGTAGCGGATACATCGGGGGCCAGATGGCCTTGCCGGGGCGGACGGTTTTCCGGGGAATAAGGAGAATGGAAGAAGCCAATGGGTTCAAATACGAAAGAAGGGCGGCTTTTCGCCGCGGCCAAATTGTTCTCAACTTTCTCACTTCTCACAGAAACATTTTCACCAGGGTGTGTTTCTTCGGGGGCGTTTGACATGATCACTCGCATCTGGGCGTGACTGGGTTGAAAAAGCATAAAAGTCAATGCAATGCTTACGATCAAAAAACCAAAATAAGCGGCTGCTTTTGGTAGATGACTCTGCTGCATGATTATTGGTTTCCTTTTCTACATTTTTGTTCTCCGCAGATTAAGGACCGAATCGCGCGATATCACCTGAGCTAGTCAGTCCATTGGTCGCGGCATAGGGTATTAAGGCACCATCGCCCCACGTATCCGGGCCGTGGCTGAACGCGAACCACTCATACCGGCCGCCGGCGCCGGGGGATTGTTGACAATACGCTTCCTCGCGGCTGGCGACAATATCCGGACTCTGGCGGCGGTTGAAATAGTGAAACTCGTGTTTGGCGGGAATTCCCTCGGGAGCATTCCGGGCCGGGAAAATCTCGTCAAACAGCGAGGATAAATAGGCCACGGGCGTCGTGAGGGAGAAGGGCAGAAAATGCGGCGCCGGATGGATATCTTTAGCGTTGTTATAGGTTGGATAATATCCATGATCCATGCGGTACAATTCGATCGCTGTGGCACACGTTTTCAGTTCTGCTTCCACCCGCGCTACTTTCGCGCGGATCTGGGCATTCACAAAGTTGGGCACGGCGATGGCGGCCAAAATCCCGATAATCGCGACCACGATCAGTAATTCGATCAAGGTGAAGGCCGAATGATTCTTGTTCATCATTGCCGATCGCGTCTGGAACGAATCCCGTCTTTCGAAAAAAAATCAGAAATCAGTGATCGCAGAGGTTTTCTCCTTCCCGCAGCGTGCCGGCCAGGTAATCCGCCACCAGTTGCTCCGGCGTATCGGCGTGGGATCCAATCACCACCTGGATGCCTTTTTGTTGGAATAGCCCCAGGGCACGTTGTCCCATGCCGCCGGCGATGATCAGGTTGACTTGTTGATCCGCCAGCCATTGGGGCAGAAGTCCCGGTTGATGGGGAGGAGCCTCGACATCTTCCCGGTTGACTATTTTTTTCTCCTTGGGATCCACGTCCACCAGAGCGAAACGGTCGCAGTGACCAAAATGCAGGGCCAGTTTTTCATCCACCAAAGGAATGGCGATACGCATGATGTTGTCCTCCTTAGTACTGGTTAGTTTGTGTGTATGTGAAATATCGTCCCGGGCATCCAAGGCCAGGACCGGTTGGATGACCTCCCGCAAAATCTTTGCCGTGGGAGAATCCGAAAAATGTTGAATGAAGGCTTGGCCGTTGTCGCAGGCCTCGGCGATTTGGGGATCCATGGGGATCGAGCCTAAAAAAGGGACTTGCATGTCTTCGGCGATACGTTGTCCACCGCCGGCACGGAGGATGGGTGTAAGTGTCCCGCATTGGGGGCAGACAAAACCGCTCATATTTTCCACAACCCCGAGCACCGGCACCTTCAGTTGGCGGCAGAACGTGATGGATTTGCGCACATCCACCGCCGCCACCTTTTGGGGCGTGGTGACGACCACCGCACCGTCCAGCGTTCCGATCAGTTGGCAGACGGAAAGAGGCTCATCGCCCGTCCCGGGGGGGCAATCAATGATCAGGTAGTCCAGGCCGCCCCATTCCACATCCTTGAGGAACTGATTGATGACTCCCATTTTGATGGGCCCCCGCCAGATCACGGCGTCGTCCGGGTTTCGCAGGAGAAAACCCAGGGACATAACCTTCAATCCGTCTTTTTCGATGGGCCGCAAACCTTCCTCGCCGGCCTGGATCATTTCCCGCTCCAGACCCAGCAAGGTAGGAATACTCGGACCGTGAATATCGACATCCAGCAATCCCACGCGCTTTCCGGAAAAACGCAAAGCCGCCGCGAGGTTCACCGCCACGGTACTTTTGCCCACGCCCCCTTTGCCTGACAGCACGAGGATCTTATGCCGAATGGGAGCCAGCCGGGCTTGGAGTTGCCGACGGTTTTCCAGTTCCAGATTTTCTTGTTTTTCCCTAGGCGCGCCGGTGGCATGTAACGAGCCGGGACTGGGGATCTTTTCTGGATTATTTTTCTGATGCTGCCGGTAATCTTCACAGGCCGCCTTGAGAGTATTGGCCGCCAAGAGAGCGCAGTGTTTCGCTTCCTCCGGGATACCGCCCAGCGCTTCGAGAATATCCTCTTGCGACAGATCCGCCGCTTCTTCCACTGGCAATCCCTCCGCCAAACAGGCGGCCATGCTGCCGCAGGCCCGGGAGGAGAGGCAGCCGTCGGTTATGAAGGCAATCCGGTCCACTTTTTCCTCTCGAACCGCCAGCCAGAACTCCATCGTATCGCCGCAGGGACCCGTGATACGCGCGTGGGCGTCAAAAGGATCCAATTTTCCATAATGGCGGGGATTTTGCGCGTGATCCCGCGCTTGAGTTGAAAAACCCTCAAAATCATTGGTTCCCATAAGCTTTTCTATCACTTTCATACGTCCAGATTCTTCCACAACTGCCGGATGTCCCTGGCGGAGGGGGCATCGGTTTCCACCACTGCCTTGGCCTGCAGTTGAGCCTGGGTGACCGCTGTGTCATAGCGGATGCGGCCGATGGTGCAAGCACCCCAAGAGCGCGCCTTATCCTCGATCCGTTCTGTCATTGTGGGATTCAGGTCCCACTTGTTCACACAGACCGCGGCCGGCATATCGAAATGCCGCGTGAGGGTGAGAATCCGTTCCAGATCGTGTTCACCGGAAACCGTGGGTTCCGTGACAACCAGCGCTTGCGCCGCGCCAGTCAATGAGGCGATGACCGGGCAGCCGATTCCCGGAGGACCGTCCACGAGAATCAGGGAACGATTTTCTTCATTCGCGATTCGGCGGGCTTCCTGGCGCACGGTGGAAACTAACTTGCCGGAGTTCTCGGCCGCGATGCCCAGGCGGGCGTGCACCAGGGGGCCGTGGCGGGTTTCTGAAATCATCCATTCGCCACAGAGGCGTTCGGGGAAATCGATGGCCTGGGCCGGGCAGAGCCGGACACAGACACCGCACCCTTCACACGCAATGGGATCGATGATGAACTGGGCCTCCCCGGCGGATTGTCCGTTCCTTCTCACCGCCTCGAAACGGCAATACGCCAGACACACACCGCAGCCGATACAGTCTTCCGGACGGATGAAGGCCTCATGCCCCGCATGGAAAGCGTGCCGTTCCAGGACGCGGGGCGCCAGGATCAGGTGCAAATCCGCGGCGTCCACATCACAATCGGCGATGACGCAACGGCCGGACAAAGCGGCGAACGATGCCGTCACGCTGGTCTTGCCGGTTCCGCCCTTGCCGCTGATGACCACCTGTTCCTTCATTGTCTTGCTGATTTCCTTGTCACAACTGTTTACTCGATTTCAGAGATAGGAGGATTTCGCCTTTGCAGGGCTTCCCTCACCCTGACCTTCTCCCAAAGGGAGAGGGAATGGTTTCACGTTATGATCTTTCCTCATGCCACGAATAAAGCAATTGAGTAAGATCTGCATTCGAGTAAAGAATCACTTCTTGTCAAACTGTGATGACCTTGTCCGAATCGCGGACCAACTCGTACTGGTTTTTGAGCGTCGATAGTGGGCAAATCTCCGATCCTTCCGAATTGCGCCGTATCAAACATGCCCCACAGGCCAGGAATTGCCCTCCCGCGTCCAATACCTTTTGCGCCTGATCTTTCACATTGAATTTTGGATCTTCAATTTGGCCGATTTCCACACCCCGGCCGGAAAGAAGGACGCGCACGGTGTCGCCTTGCTCCAAACTGTACAACGCCAACCGCAATGCGTTGAAAACGGTTTTTGGACCGGTCTGAGTGATGACGATACCGAGTTTCATTTGGATTCCTCTGGTGGTTGGATAATGGTGTAAAATCTCTTCCCGCTGGTGACGGATGTGCTCAATTTCCCGGCGGTGGCCAAAACATCGAGTTGCTTGAGGACTTCGTTCAGGGGCATATTCAGACCACTCGCGATATCGCTGGAGGTGCAGGGGCGCCGGCTCAGCAACGCCAGGACATCCTGGCTGCTGACATGGAATGAGGCGGAAGCCAGACTCCGGTCCCGCCGTCTGTGACTGATGATGTCCACTGGGGCGGGGAAATATTTTTTCATCACCCGAATTTGAGTTGCGGAAAGCGCAAAAGCGAATTCCTCGGCAGGGGGGCGGCACACCGTGTTCAGTTGAATCCGCGCGGGTCTGATGCGCCCGGCGAGGGCGGCGATTTTTTTGATTTCGGCCGGCATGCCGGTCACGCCGGCGAGCAGCATGATTTCCAGCCACACTTCACCCTGGAATATCCGAGTAAACTCAGTGATTCCCTCCACCATTTGTTCAAAGGAGATAGCCGGATGCGGACGGTTGACGTATCGAAACAGTTCTTCATCCCCCGCGTCCAGTGAGGGAAGCACGAGATCGGCCGTCAGCAGCGCCTCCCGGACTTCCGGCATCCACAAGAGGGAGCCATTGGTCAACACGGCCACTGGGATGTGGGTCATTTGCTTGATTTTCTGAATCAAGCCGCCAATTTCGCTATTCAGTGTGGGTTCACCGGATCCGGCGAGGCTGATGTAGTCCGGTACATCGGAACTGGCCAGTTTTTGTTTGAGTTCCGCGAGAATCGTCTCGATGGCAACGTAGGGCTTCCGTTCAAGGGTCTTCTGCGTGGTTCTTCCCAGTTGGCAGTAGATGCAGTCGTAGTTGCAGACTTTGAGCGGGACCAGATCGATTCCCAGGGACCGTCCCAGCCGCCGCGAGGGCACCGGCCCATAGACATGCCGAAAACCTTTGTCGTTCATGATTGGCCTTTCGTACCGGAGGTTGAAGCCGCATAGAGCCTCCCGGCACGGATTCGATTCTCAATAGTTTCGATTAATTTCTGGAACATTTCCTGGTATTCCGGCAGGGCTTCCACGATCAATTTCCCTTGGGAATAGGCTTCAGCGATGCGCCGGTCGTCCGGAATCTCCAAGAGAATGGGAATGTCTTCTTCCTGGCAATACGCGTGAATCCGGCCGTCGCCGATGCCCATGCGGTTGACGATCACGCCGAAGGGCAGGGCGATTTCCCGCGCCATGGCCACCGCCAGTTTCAAGTCATGCAATCCGAAGGGCGTCGGTTCTGTGACGAGCACGGCAAAATCCGCCCCCCGCAGCGTGGCGATCACCGGGCACGAGGTTCCCGGAGGCGCGTCCAGAATCGCGGGAAGACCATTTCGAAGCCGGGCTTTCACGGCGCGGATCAACGGCGGGGCCATGGGCATGCCGACATCCAGGCGGCCTTGGATCAATGTGATGTTTCCCGCTTGCGCGGTCTCCACCAGGCCGATGCGGTGGTCTTTTTCGTGAATGGCCTTCGGCCGGCAGACCAGGGCGCATCCCCCGCAGCCGTGACACATATCCGGGAAGACCAGAGGCTTTGAACCAAAGGAGACGATGGCGTTATATTCACAGAACCGGCCGCATTCGCCGCAGCCATCGCACAGTGATTCATCCACTTCCGGAACCGGCAGGGTAACGATTTCTTTCGTGTTCGAGGATCCCGGGAGAATATCGTTTTGGAGAAACAGATGGGCGTTGGGTTCTTCCACATCGCAATCCAGAAGTTGGATGGGCGCGCCCAACACCCAGGCCAGGTTCACGGAGACGGTGGTCTTGCCGGTTCCGCCTTTGCCTGAAGCCACCGCGAGAATCATGCGCCGTCCTTCTCTTCGTAACCCCGTTTGCCGCGCCGCTGGGCGGATTCCTCGTCCACCTCGTCCTGCCAGCCGTTGCGCGTGGTCTGGATGCAGTCGAATTTGGCCGTATAGGGTTTGATATCCAGCAACGGCGTGCCGTCCAGGATGTCCACACCCTCCAGGTGGAGCACGGGGCCTTCCCGCCGCACCAGTTGGACCACGCTCAGTCCAATCGGATTGGGGCGGCAGGGCGCCCGGGTCGAGAAGACCCCATGCTCGATATCTTGGAGAAATGGCTTCACCCGCAGTTTGACGTCTCCGGCGCGGTGGAAATGGTAAATGAGGTACACATGGGAAAACCCGTCCAGATCACACAGACCTTCTTCGAACTCCGGGAAGATTTCCGCCCGGCCCATGCAGCCTTTCGCGTACACCGGCTGGATGGGGGTCTGGTCCGCCGCCACATGGGCACTGCGGATCACACCGATGGGCCGATAGGAGATGGTGATGCTTGTCTCTGGGATATGCTCAGCCATGCTCAAGCGCCCTCAGCGTTCGCGGATTCGGCCGCGGTCAACGTTCCCGCCCGGTATTGTTCCAAGGCCTTGGCCACCGATGGGGCCTGGGTGTAAAAGATTTTGATTCCCGCCGCGGCCAGCACGCGAAACGCCTTGGGGCCGCAATGCCCGGTCACGACGGCTCCCGCGCCCGACCGGGCCACGGTTTCCGCCGCCTGGATGCCCGCGCCGTGGGCGGCGTCCCGGTTTTGGCGGTTGTCGATCACTTCGAAGGTATCCGTCTCCAAGTCATAAATGAGAAAATATGGCGCCCGTCCGAACCGGTTGTCGAAGGGAGCCTGAAGATCGTTGCCGGAGGTTGTAAAGGCTACTTTCACGATTGGCTTCCTTCCGACGGAGGTTCGGTTTCAAGTTCTCCCAGGCGTTTTTTGATGAGATCCAGTTGCGATTGCAGAGCCGCGGCCTGGTTCTTCAACGCCTGTTTTTCCCTATCCGGATCGGGTTGCGGATAGGGAATGGGGAAGCCATAGGGCGCGGCATACCCGCCGAAGCGCATCCAGCCCGGCAAGCCGGTGGCGTAGTACATATGCCGCCAGCCCCGGCCGCCGCCGCGAAATCCGCGTCCCCATCCGAGCCCTAGTCCGAAACCCCATCCCGGAACGGGATTGGCGAAACCCGGCACTCCATATCCCGCGCAGTATCCCGCCGCGCGTCCGGTCATGGGTCCCATTCCCATGGGTCCTGTTCGATCTCCTCTTGGCATGATCGTTACTCCTTTGTGTTAGTTTTTTTATTCCCGGGTCATCGTGGCCCCGCACTTAGGGCATTTCTGCTCCACGCAAGGCACACCACGCTGATGCGGTTCCCGGTGCCCGCATTCTGGACAAAGACAGTACCCGGCCATGCTGCCCGCTCGAGCGCCGCCCATGCGGCCCTGGCCTTGCCCTCTTCCTTTACCTCTTCCTTGTCCTCTTCCTTGTCCCCTGCCTCCCCCTTGTCCTTGACCGCCCCGGCCTTGTCCTGGTCCACCTGGCTGGTTGTCTCGCATCAGCATTTCCTCCTCGTGAGGGCCTCTCATTCCCCGGCATCGGCGCCGGCCGCAACACCCTGGCATGACGAACGTGTTATTGTCCAACTTACCCAGCAGCCAGGCCTGAATCACCTCGCGCAAATCCCCCGCCACGAATGGCACAACCTGAATGCCGTACGCGGAAATCACCCCGTGCATCGGATTGGAGATCGCCCCGCACACCAGTGTGCTGACGCCCCACTCCACCAGGCGCATGGCTTTTTGGACGGGCAGATCCTCCGTCAGGAGTTCCTCCGATTCGGCGATGATCCGGCCCGGTTCGGTTTCGGCCTCGACCAGGTGAATCTGCTGAGCGGTGTCGAAAACCGGGGCGATGCGGTCATCCCAATGGGCGAAAGCCGTTTTCATCTTGGGGGATCCTTTGCTACGCATTTGCTATCGCTTACCGCAGGGATCGTGCCAAATACAAGATCAGCAAGATATAGAATTTAAGTCATAAATTTTAAGGGGATTACAGAGAGGCAAGGTTCATGGGGAGCCAACTGCAGAGTAGCGGGTACGCTACTGATAGGCGATAAAGAGTAGCGTTTGTGCTACCTTTCTATGTCCGGCGGGTCCGGCCATCCCGGGGGGGCAAGGGGATTCCCAGTTTTTTCATGCGGCGGAACAGCGTGGACTTGTGAATCCCCAGATCCCGGGCCGCCGCGAGCCGGTTATAATTGTTGCGCTCAAGCGCGGCCCGGATGGCCTGGGCGTCCAGGATATCATGAGCGGACCGCGTGTCCGCTCCCTGGCCTATGTTTCCCGCGTGGGCGGTCAATTCCTTGGGCAAATGGCGAATGCCGATATATCCCTCCTGGAGGAGAATGAACGCATGTTCGATGGCGTTTTCCAACTCCCGGATATTGCCCGGCCAATCATGGGCCATGAGCAATGACAAAGCTTCCGCGGTGACTCCCTGTACGTTTTTTTGCTGCAACCGGTTGAAGCGGGTGATGAACTGATCCACCAGCAGGGGGATATCCTCTTTCCGCCTTCGTAAGGGGGGCAGTTCGATCCGCACCACGTTCACGCGGTAGTAAAAATCTTCCCGGAAAACGCCTTCGCGCACCAATTCGGCGAGATCCCGGTGCGTGGCGGTAATCACCCGAACATCAGCGGTTTCCGAACGGACGGCCCCCAACGGCTCATAAGTCCGTTCTTGCAATACCCGAAGCAGCCGGACTTGGAGCGCGGGGCTGACTTCACCAATCTCATCGAGGAAGAGAGTGCCGCCCTTGGCCAGCGCGAAGCGGCCGGGCTTGTCTTTCGACGCTCCCGTAAAAGCGCCGGCCTTGTATCCGAATAATTCCGATTCCAACAACGTATCCGGCAAAGCGCCACAGTTGACGGCGATGAAGGGACCTTTGTGCCGGGGGCTGAGCGAATGAATCGTCCGTGCCACCAATTCCTTGCCGGTCCCCGTTTCTCCCAGGATGAGCACCGTACTGGGGCTGGCGGCGATGGCGGGCAGAACTTCGAAAACCCGTTGCATCAAGGGGCTGCGGCTGGCCAGATCGCCGATCCGGTACTTGCCTTCGAGTTCCTGCCGCAGCGCCTCGATTTCGGAGAGATCCCGGAACGTTTCCGCCCCGCCCAGCATGCGGCCTTCCGCGTCCCGCAACACAGCGGTGGAGATGCTGATGGGGATGCGGTTGCCTTCCGCGTTGATGATGTATCCGGATTGACCGATGACCGGTTTTCCTGTTTGCAAGGTCTGTTGCAGCGCGCAGGCGGCTCCACACATGCTGGAACGGAACACCTCCGCGCACCGCCGCCCGATGGCTTCTTCGCGCGGCACGCCGGTGATGATCTCTGCCGCCCGGTTAAACGAAGTGACGCGCCATTCCAGGTCGACGGAGAAGACCCCGTCCGAGATGCTTTCGAGGATGGCATCGGTTGGAGTCAGAATCGTGGAGGTCCGGTCTTTTTTGCGGCCGCCCATCTTGGGATTCCCCCGGCATGGTCATAATGCTGTCATCTTCTGTTCGTATTATACTGGATCTTCGTTTTTTAACGCGTCTCCCGCGCCGGGAGGGGATCATCTTTCTGAATAGTTTGGGGGCATGGGTAATGAATCGAGGAAGGCCACTATTTACACAATTGTGGAGGAAGGATGCCTTTCGCCCTTTCCGGTCTTCCTGCACCCCACCCCTCTTTCCAAGGGCGAGGGAATCGTTTCAATCTTTTTATTCTTCTGAACCAATTGCCTAGGTTTCTCTTCTTTTCGAGAGGGGCCTATGTTAGCTTTTCATTGGATTGACTGGCTTTACAGGACTCCCGGATGGAAATTGGAGGAGAGAGGCTTTCATGACCCGATCTGTGGGATTTACTTTAATCGAACTGCTAATTGTGGTGGCGATCATTGGCATTCTGGCGGCCATCGCCGTGCCCAATTTCCTCAACGCCCAAATCCGGGCCAAGATCTCGCGCTCGCTTTCTGACCAACGCACCATGGAACTGGCCATCCTGCAGTACATGGCGGATGTCAATGACAATCCCCCGCATTCGCACGAACCGAATCAAAACTATTGGCTGACTACCCCTGTGCCCTACCTTTCCGGATTTTTGTACGATCCTTTCCAGGACACGCCTGTGGCCACGGAACGGTTTTCTTCTGATCTCACCTACCATAAAAAGCAACACCATTGGGATCCGCTGGACAAGCGTTACTGGGGGGGATTGACGCGGGAGATGCTGGATCCGGCCAAGGATCCGGAATTCAAATTTTGGCTTCAATCGATCGGGATCATCTTCGGCATGGGGCCGTCGATGAAATACACGGGCGCGGCGGGCACGGGATTTACGTTTGGTGTGGCGTTTGTCCCCTTCGAGGCCTCCAATGGCCTCATCAGCCTGGGGATCATCCGGCGTTACGTCCCCGGCGTGCCGAAATTGTAAACTCCCCTCACCCGATCCGCCAAATGCCGCCCTTGCTGGTCAAGCCGTTGCTGGGATCGTAGGGCATCAGCCAGCAGGCCGTCAGTTCTGCCCGCCAGCCGTACTCCACCGAGGGGCCGATGGAATAGATATGCCAATGCGCAGCGCGGAAGCGGTTTTCGAACGGCAGGCCCGGCTCCCACGAGTTCACGCCCTCGTTGTATTTGCGGTTCAAAAAGAACATCGCCTTCATGTCCATTTCGGCGTTGTCGATCGGGGTCCACCCCACCCAGCCCATCTTGCTGTTGAAGGCGTCCCAGGGGATGGAGGACATGTACGCCACCGGGGTGGTCAAATGTTTGCCGGCGGAGGGTTGATTGGCCCATTTCAAGGAAAAATGCGTGTAGACGCCAGAGCGCCCGTCCGGCGGATATTCATTGGTATCCAACCGGTAGGATTCGAGCGCTGTGCCGATGCTCCGCGCGTCGGCTTCGCAGCGGGCGATCTTGGCGCGGATCTGCGCGTTGAGAAAATTGGGCACCGCGATCGCCGCCAAAATCCCGATGATGGCCACCACGATCAAGAGCTCGATTAAGGTAAATCCATTATCCCGCGTGGCTTTGGTCATTCCGAAACCTCTCTGCGATTCCCAACCATAAAACGTCTCATATGGACGATAAATTACACCCTCGGCGGAAAATTCGATTGATTTTATCACATCCGCGTGTCTTTCGGCAATCTGTGTATACTTTATGGCTCCCAGGGCGTTGCCCTGGGTTCGCTTCTTCCGTGACGTTGGCGCTGGAACTCGAAGATCCGGGCGGAGACCCAGGTCCGCCCCTACAAAAATTCCCTCACCCTGCCCCTCTCCCGGGGGGAGAGGGAATAATTACTTTCGTTTTTTCTTTCCCAGAGCGTTGCCCTGGGTTCGCTTCTTCCGTGCCGTTGGCGCTGAAACTCGAAGATCCGGGCGGAGACCCAGGTCCGCCCCTACAAAAATTCCCTCACCTGCCCTTCTCCCGGGGGGGATAGTTACAAAAAAGGAAAGCCTCACCTTCACAATATGCGCTATGGAATACGATATAAGGTTGCTTTATCGCTCCCTCTCCTTTCGGGAGAGGGCCGGGGTGAGGGAAAATCCAACTTCACACAACTTCCCTTCCATTTTACGCTAATACCTCACCCCTCTCGCTAAAGGGCATGCGGCCGCATGCCCTAATTTTCCCTTTCACCGCGTCCCCGGCATCCCGGCGGTGAATCCTGACGCTCAATTTCCCTCCCGGTAATAGTTCACGCCCATTTTCTCCAACCGGACGCAATGCGCCTGCAGCCGTTGTTGGAAATCCTCCCAGTTCCGGCGGTCCGGGGGCGACCAGAGCACCTCCGTGAAGGCGCAGATCCGGGGGAACAGTTGCGTATCGATCTTCTCCTGCGGGGCGTGTTCCGACCACATCGTGCATTCCGCTCCCCAGACGCGCTTCGCCTCTCCGGCGGACAGTTCCGGCGGCGTGGGCTGGAATTGATAGACCTTCTCCAACGAGGTCACCATCATCCAATCCGGCTTGGCTTGGGCTTGTTGCCCGTTCTGGGGATAATCGAAATACACGAAGTCGTTGGGCGACGAAATGACGTCATGACCCAGTTGCGCGGCGCGCACGGCCCCGGCCATGCCCCGCCACGATTGCACCACGGCCGTTTTCGGCAGGCCGCCCACATCCAGAATCTCGTCCCACCCGATCAGGCGCCGGTCCTTGCTCGAGAGAAAGCGGGCCACGCGCTCGATGAGGTAGCCCTGCAGTTCATCCTCGCTTTTGAATCCCTTTTCCTTCATCCGCTGCTGGCAGTGTGGGCATTCCTTCCAGCGGTCGCGGGGCGCTTCGTCGCCGCCGATGTGGATGAATGGGGAAGGGAAGATTTCCGTGATCTCGTCCAGAACGCCTTCCAGGAATTCGAAGGTACTTTCTTTTCCCGGGCAAAACACGTCAGGGAAAATGCCCCATTCCGTCTGCACGGGGACCGCCTCGCCCCGGCACAACAAGTCCGGATAGCTGGCGGCCGCGGCGGTGGCATGGCCGGGCATCTCGAATTCGGGGACCACGGTGATGAACCGCTTCCGGGCATAGTCTACGATCTCCTTCAATTCCGCCTGGGTATAAAATCCGCCGTAGCGTTGGCTCCCTTCATTCCGCCACGCGCCGATTTCGGTGAGTTTTGGGTATTTCTTGATCTCGATGCGCCAGCCCTGGTCATCCGTCAAATGCAGATGCAAGCGGTTCAACTTGTGATAGGCCATCAGGTCGATGTACCGCTCGATGAAGTCCTTCTCCAGAAAATGCCGCGCGCTATCCAGCAGCAAGCCCCGCCAGGGATACAGCGGCGCGTCTTCGATGGTCACGCGGGGAATGGCTCCCTTTTCCGTTTCCGCTCCCGCCGCCAGCTGCCGGAGCGTCTGGATGCCGTAAAACAGGCCCGCGGTCTTGTGCGCGAGAATTTCGATCCCCCCCTCCGCGACGGTGAGCCGGTACCCCTCGTCTCCCAGACCGGTTTTCGCGGGATCGAGTTTCAAGACGATCGCGTCCTGAACCGCCCCGCCAGACCACTCCCGGATGGCCGGCTCGAATCCCAACTCCCGCCGCAGGGCATCCGCCAGGTATGCGCTCAGGTTAATGGGGGAATCGGCGATTGGATCTTGATAAATCGCGGTCGTGGGTTTGATTTGAAATACACCGTCCTTCAGTTCCATTCGCGCGGGGATGGGAATCAACGCCATATCCGTTTTCTCCGTATATCCAATTTCACAGATTTGAGTAATTACCGCCGCGCACAGGATAATGAGGTTTGCTTTGGGAATCCACATGATCCGCTCCGCTTTCAGCTGATAGGCCGTTTGTCCGTGTTTTACACAATCATCCACAAAGATCAAACCATCCGGACTATACCACAACCGGCCGGTGATCGGCTATTTTCCTGGGGGGATTTTGTCTGGGGAAGTTTTTCCGCCGAGTAGCAGGATGGGTTGAGCGCAACGAAATCCACCCTGACGGGGGAACAATGCGGCAGCATAACGCCTCAGTGATCCCATTCCATCTCTCCTCTGTCTCCCTGTGGGAGAAGGAAACATCTAACGCTCTCCTTCGTAGTCAAACAATGAATAAAACAGTATAAAATTTAGCACTTAAGCATATAGGTACCCCGATGAACTTGATTGAAACTCCGCGTCCTCCGGGCCGTGGCGGGGAAACCGGCGTTCCTAACCTATGTGTCCTAGATGCGGCCGAATTCGCGGATCGAGGATTCCGATCCGTTCTTGATGAGCAGATGAAAAACCTGCACTTGGCCCGCGTTCAGGCTGCACTCCACTCCGTTATCCCAGGTCCCCGATTGGTGGTTGACGGCATCCTCCCAATCGGTCTTGACGGCTAGCGGCCCCTCGCCCGTCAACTTGCAGGTATTCGATCGCGCCGATGAATTCAACACGGTGATGTACCAATTTCCCTCGCTGTCCGGGCCGAAACGCTCCACCCAGACATCCGGCTCCGAGGAGCGGACATAGGTGACCGGCTCCCACCCGGCTTCGGCCACTTTCTTGATGACCGGCTGGTATTTCTTGAAGAGTTCCCGGTCCCGGTTGTACAACGCGGGATTCCGCCAATAGGGATCGTCCGCGGCGTTGTGGCTGAACATGCTGGGGAACATGCCGTAGAACAGGCAACGCTGGAAATATTGTTCCACCCGCTCGGGCGTCAGATTCTCGAAGCGCGTGTTCATCAGGAACAAATACGGCTTTTGGGCGCAGAGCACGCGGCGGTAGTTCATGATTTCATCGCTGTCCGGGACAAACTGGTTGTTCTGGATCCAGTTGGACTCGGTGCCCATCACATCCAGCCAGGGGCAGAGGAACGAATAGCGGTGGGGCACGCTGTTGGCGAACATCAACTTGCCCAGGCGGTGGACCTCGCCGCTGAGGAAGCGCGTGAATTCATAAAACGAAAACGCCTTGTAGATCACCGGCCGGCGGGTGTCGAGGGTGAAGGTCAAGGGAACCGAGACATATTTGAAATGCTCCTCGCGGAAATTCAAATCGGCGGTGACATAACCCTCCAGCGAATCAAGATACTCGCCGTCCTGTTCATACCGGGCGGCGGGGCCGTAGAGCCGCTCGGCGATTTGCGCGTTCCACATTTCTGAGGCGTTGGTGATTTCCCCCGGCAGATAGGGACTGGGATTGAGGCTGAACACCGCGCCGTTTGCCCAGGGTTCGTTGCGGAACTGCATTTGGAACCGGCCTTCGGAATCGTGGGATCCCGACGCCAGCAACGAACGCGCCCGTGTCCGCCGGGACGAGCTGTCCTCCGATTCGGCGTATTGCTTCACCATCTCCATGGCGGCTTCGTAAGTCCGGGGCGTCTCCTCGGGCATGGACATCCACCAGGTGGAGGGTTCCGAGTACCGGAAACTCAAAATGTTGTTCTGGTCATCAAACTGGACGTTGTTGGTGCCCTCGTGATACTTGAAGCCGAAGTCCTGCCAGCCTTGCACGGTGCTGACATCGGTGAACGGCATCCAGATGCCCTGGTCTTTACTGCGGACTTCGAAAAAGGAAGGAAAGATCCGGTAATATTTCTCCGCCGCGGCGCGGAATCCCCAGGCGGGGCCGGTTTGGTACAAGACAAACGCGAAGGGGGCCTGGGAGGGGAACCGTTCCGTGGCGGGATGCAGGCTGAAATCGTAAGCGATGTATAGCATTTTCAATCCCGCGCTGTATCCCAGCCGCCATTGAGCTGGGGATCCCATATCGATGCCCAGGGCGAGGCCGGCGGTGTCCGAGGTCACGCAGGCGAAGGGATAGCGGGACATTTTGCCATTGGTCCCCGTGCCGATGGTGACGGGATTGCTGTATTCTTCGGGATCTTCGATGGCCCGCGACGCGCGGGGATGGTCCCACCAGCGCCACCCGGCGGCCTCGAGCGGCACCGCGTAGAGCAGCGAAACCGCACGGGGCTTTCCGGTGAGATCCTTCAGTTTCCCCGAAAGATAAATCGCGCGCGGACGGGCTTCGGCGGTGAATTGCATTTCCAGGCCCAGTGGCTCTGAATGACCGTTAATCAACGGGTAGTAATCCGATCCGGCCGCCACGTCCCGCGCCAGAAATCCAGACGGTGAGCCGGAAAGTGGGACGGGGTTTTCTCCCAAGCGAACCGCCGCGATTCGTCCATCCCGGGGATGGAGTGACACGGCCAAACCGTCTTCTGTCTTACTCTCCATGGTCTCCCCGGGCATGGAAACGGGTGGTTGGACATATGCCGCGAGTGTGTCCAGCAGTTGAAGCCCTTCGGGTGTTTCCCACACCCGGACCGCGAGATCATCGAACCAGACGCGGCCCTTTTGATTCCGGAACAGGGCATAGCAGGAAAGTTGCCGGATGGGCTTTTCGGGGATCACCACCACTTGCTTGTATTCCCAATCATGCGTGCCCACGCTGAAGGGAACGTTTTGGCCCCACAGCGGTGTACCGTCCTGGTAGATGAGATCGACGTAGAGCGAATAATCGCTGTTGGGCGCGCCTTCGACGTCCTCCGCCCGGCTCCATCCGCTGAAATGGACGGCTTCCGGGCGTTTTTGATTCAAACTGATGGACCATTGGAGGCCGTACGCGCCCGTGCCGGCGGGATTTTCGCAGCAGGCCGCGGTGGATTGATTCCGTCCTTCACCCGGCCGGATTTGATATCCCTGCCCGTACGCGCTCACGCTCACGAACCGCGCGCCCGAGACCCGCTCCAGGTCCCCGTTTTGGTTGACCAGCCGCATCGGTGCCTCTTCCGAATACGAAAACACCTTGATAGCGGGAGCTTCTTGCGCCGGCGTTTGAAGAGGAAGCGACGAAAACACGCAAGCCACGATGAATACCGCAAAAATGAAGTTGATTCGAATCCGTATCATGGTTATGTGCCCGTTTTTCCTATAATGGATTTCGCCCTTTTCGGGCTTCCCTTCCCCTCATCCTCACTCCGAGGGAGAGGGGATTTCGTCTTTTTCCCTGGGCTTGCACCCTGGGCTATGCGCATAGCGCGCTTTCAGCCCGTAACCATGGTTTTCCATTCCGGGATCATACTGCTTCCCAACTCCCTTATTCCGTCATCAACACCGAAACTCCCAGCCCCGGCAGACCGTAATGGATTTGCCCGCCTGCCACCGTCAAGGTTTCCGGCTCGTCGAGCACTGAGACTATCTTCCCGTCCAGAAAAGCGGGGACACGGATCGAGAACGCCAGGGCTTCGGGCGCTTCGTTCACAATGAAGAACGCCCAGCGGCCTTCATGCTCCTTGGCCATCAGCCGTACGCTGTTCTCCCCGGAACCAGAAGACGGTTCCACCGTCAGTGTGACCTGGCCGGTGGCATCGGGCGCGGAAAGGAACGGCTGCAGCCGGTGCAGTTCGGAGATCACGCTTTTCAACTCGGACCAGAACGCCGAGGGCTTTTCCACGGCGAAGGTCCCCCAATAGAGCAGACCGCGCGCGCCGTTGACGATGGCGTCATAGGCCATGAAACGAGTCTCGTGCTTGGTGGGCCGCCGGTTTTTTGGTTCACCGCCGGCCGGCGATTCGTTGATGTCGTCCCAGCCGAAGCCCTGCAGCACCATCCACGCGGGTTTTCCGGGGGCCGATTGGATCATGCGTTGCGTGTAGCGCCCCACGCTGGGCAGGTTCCGCTCGGGGAGATCGCTGTGGCCCACGAACGGGCCAAAAGGCACGGGATAAATATCGCAGCCCACGATGTCCGCCAACTCCCCGAAGCGGGCCAAGTCGCTCAGGCTGTTGCGCGGCGCGTGGTTGAACCAAATGACATGCCGGGCATCCACGGAGCGCACGGTGTCGCAGCCGGCGGCCAGTTGCTGATAGAGCGGCTCCAGGTGTTCGCGCCAATCGCTTAAGCGCTCCGTGAGGGGAGCCATGCCCACGAGGGCGCGGATATCGTTTTCCACGGCCTCCGCCAGCGCGTAACGCCCGCTGCCATGGTACCGACGCCAGGAGGCCGTAAGGATTTCCAATTTTTGTTTTTGCTCTGGAGTGCCCACGAATTTCTGAATGGCGGCCTCCACCGCGCGCCGCCGCACCTGATCTTGGTTCAGCCGTGTCCACCACACGTTCCACAACGCCTCGTCCGGCGCTTCCCACACCGCCAGGGCGGGATGATCCTTGAACTTCTCGACCAGTTCCCGCAGGCTTTCTTTCTGAGCGCCGGATGTCACCGGCAGCCCGCCGAGGGGAATCCAGGCCTGGAGGCCGTGCGCCGCGGCGCGGTCCAGGTCTTCTTGATTGGGATTCACGCGGATCAAATTGAAACCCGCCTCCGCGGCTTCCTGGGCGAAGGCGCCGTCTTTCGCGTTCTCGTAGAGTCCGAGAATAAAGACCCGCTTCCCGTCAAGGCGGAGCAAGCCGTCCGGATCGAGGGCGGTGGGACGCGCGGAAACTCCTAGGGCGGTCAGCGACAAACACACAGCCAGAAATACCTTTTTCATGAATGATTCTCCTGGGATGCATTGTGCCCGCGGTTGCCGGGCAGGCGGCGTTCATTATACCGGACTGGTACCATTTCGGCAGAGAGGGGTTTGCCGGATGGCATGATGAAAAGGGAGCAAGAGGAGAAAGGGGGAAATTTTATTGTGGATCATCATTGTGGATCATCCGGGAAGAGCGTGCCTCATGAGGCAAAATCGATTTCATTCACGCCGGGGTGAGAATGGATACTCAGGTTACTGCTTATAAAAATACCCATAAAAATACCCTCACCCTGGCCTTTCCCAGCGGAAGAGGGGATTTTTAGAAGTCAACTCTCAATGGGAGAGGGGGGTTGAGGAGTAGTTTTCCGGTTCATCCGACAAGGGCCTATTTCCGGCGCTCCAGGTCCAGGGTTAAAACCCTGGGCTGCTGTAAAGCCGACCCCGGAAGGGGACTCCCATGAAGGCAAGACTCCAACCCATTCCAGAGAAGCCTAGCGGGGCGAAAGGGCTGTGCCCCATGCCATCCGCCCGCCCAGCGAGAAGGACGCAGGGGCCATACTCTCCCGACGGTTTGATGGAAAAGCATAGCGAACCCAAAAGAAAAAGTACGTACTTACCGGATGAGTCATTATTGTTATCCTGCCTGGAATTCGTTAACGAGGGGAGGGGGCGGGGGGATCGGGCTGGATTTTCAGATGCTGATTCAAAGCAGGGGAGGGGATAATCTGGGCTTCGCGGCCCCGCCAATGGATGATGAGCTCGTCGATCGAATCGATCTCCCCGAATCCGAAATGCAAAGTTTGGCTATTTTGGGACAAGTAACTGGAACCGCCGTCGATGATGCGGGTCCAGATCCGATCTTCCTTCCGGGCGGTTACCTTCACACCAAAACAATCCGCGCTGGGAGCGGCCAGGGTGACTTTCAGCCAATGGCCTTGCGGGGTTTGATTTTCCAGCAACAGCGGGGTGGAATCGACGCAATTAACGATTATATCCAAGTCGCCGTCGTTATCGAAATCCAACAGGGCTGACCCCCGCCCGCCGATGGCCGGAAGGCCGCCGGGGAAGGAGCGCGTGGAGACATCCTCGTATTTTTGTCCCAAGTTCCGGTAGATGGACAGGCCTTGTTTGTATTTCCGTCCAAGGCCCAGTTGGTCGACCTGGGGATAGAGATGGCCGTTCGCGGTGTAGAGATCGAGGTATCCGTCCGCGTCGAAATCGCCGAAGCCCGAGCCCCAAGTGATCAGCCAATAGCTGGAGAATCCCAATCCCCACGCGGCCGTCACGTCCGTGAAGCGGCCCTCGCCGTCGTTGCGGTATAGCACGTCGGACATGGTCTCGTAGGAGGTGACGAAGAGATCGAGGCGGCCGTCGTTGTTGAAATCACCCAGGCTGACGCCCATATCCCCTCCCGCCACGCCTTCCTCGTTGAACGCGGCGCCGGAATAGAAGCTGATGTCTTCGAAGATCCCGTTCCCCCGGTTGAGCAGAACATAATTGAAAGCGGAATCGATGGACACGTACAAGTCGAGGTCGCCGTCATCCTCGATATCGAAAACCGCGCTTCCCATGGCGCGGCCCTCCGAGACGTTGATCCCCGCCTCCGCGCTGGTATCCCGGAAAGTTCCATCTCTTTGATTGATATAGAGATGATCGTCCTGGTGCGCGTAAGCGAGCGGATTGCCCATGACCCGAATCCCATGGTAGATGCCTTGTTTTTGCCCGTCGGTCTGAGGATCGAACGCCACGTAATTTCCCACGAAGAGATCCAGCCAGCCGTCGCCGTTGATGTCCGCGAAGGCCGCGGCCCCTGTGTAGCCGGGCTCGTTGATTCCGGCGGTGTGGGTGATATCGGTGAAGGTGCCATCGCCGTTGTTCCGGTAGAGCGCATCGGGGCCGTAGTTCCCCACGAAGAGATCCAGCCAGCCGTCGTTGTCGATATCCCCGAAGACCGCGGCCATGCCGTAACCCATGTCGCCTAGGCCGGCCGCGTCCGTCACGTCCACGAACCGCCCGCCGTCGTTGCGGAACATAGCGTTGCGGTATTCCGGCTGGGGACGGGCGTAGTCCGGCCGCGCGTTGACGAAATAGATATCGTCATCCCCGTCCCGGTCGTAATCGACCACGGCTACACCCGATCCCATGGCGTCAATGATCCATCGTTTGTCCGGGTTCCCCTGGGTGTGTTTGAATGCCGTCAGGCCCGTTTTCTCCGTTACATCCACAAACCGGAAAACCAGGGGAGCGGAAGCGGACTCCACCAGGTTCGGGGAGGTTTCGGGGTGTTTTTGTTTTTCGGCCTCCAGTTTTTTGGCGAGGGCTTGGAGCGGTTTGGAATCCGGGAACCGGGATAGGGCCTCTGTCAGGTAGGTTTGGGCTGCTTCCACGCGGCCCAGTTGGAACAGCGACCAAGCCCTCTCTTCGGCGAAGATCTGCGATTCCACCGCGCGGGGATGCTGGAGTTGATTCTGCAAGGTCAAACATCCTGTGTAGTCGCCGTCCTGAAAGCGGAGTTGGGATAGCAGAAACAGGATGGGTTCATTGGCCTGGCCTTCCCGCAGTTTCAGTTCCAGGTATTTGCGGGCCAAGTCGCGGCGGTTGACGAAACACAACTCCGTGGCCAGTTCGTAGCCATCTTTGAGATTGATTTCGGCCGGATGGAAGAATGAATACCGCAATCGTCCTTCCTTGATGTCATCCCAGGAAGCCATGTGCACGGCGACGGCTTTGACGGCCTGGAGCGCGTCATTCTTCTGCAGCCGGGCCAGCGTGGTCAGCAACGCGTTATACGCTTCCCGGAAGAAAGGATAAAATTTAACGGCTTCCCTGAAATTTTTTTCGGCCTCTTCATACTGCCCGGCCTGGTTTTTCAACCGGCCTAGTTCGTAATACGCCAGGTAATGCCGGGGATTGGCCTGAACCGCGCGTTGCAGCAATGGCTCCGCTTCCGCTCCTTGGCCCTCGGCCGCATGGATCCGGCCCAGGAGAAACAAGCCGTCGGGATCCTCCGGTTGCAGGGCCAGCAACTCCGACAACCAGGTCTTGGCTTCTTCGTTTTTTCCCAATGTCTGGGCCACTGCCGCGCATTGATATAGCAATTGGACATCCTGGGGAGCGATTTGCAATGCATTGTGGCATTGCTGAATGGCGGCATCCACGTTTCCTGCCCGCCAATACGCCCGCCCTAGAAGAAAAGCGATATGCGCGTTTTGTCCGTATTTCTGATCGAGGGACTGCAGAAACGGAATCCAATCCCCGCCCGGATTGAGCCGGTTCAAGGCCTCGATGATTTTTTGGATTTCGGCCGGCGGCAGCGTCGGGGGCAGACCGTTCAAGACGGACGCCGCCTGAATCCGGTCTTCCTCCTGTAAGGCCTGGATCAGCGAATCGGCCTTCGCCTCCGGACCCGGCGTTTCTTCCCCCCCACCAATCAGAGAAATGCAAGCCAGACAGAGAAATAAACCACTGGCGGCCAACGGTTTTGGGATCATGGATGGATACTCCTTGATTATACGCCTTCTAAAGAAGGAGCAACCAATTGTTCGATTGCGGATAAAGGATACGTTTCCGCCCTTGTAGGGCTTCCCTTCCCCTGGCCCTCTATCCGAAGGAGAGGGAATCAAGTAGGGATCTTATCCATACGCATTCCCTGAAAAAAGTACGGAGAACATTCCGCATTCGGATAAATCGGGTCGATGAGGATCACACGAAATCAGCTCAAGATCCTTTGCCGATAGGATTTTCTCAAATCATTCATGCTGTGTATATCGTTCTATCGAATTTATTTTTATTTTTTTCTTGACAAAGACAAGCGGTTCTGGTAGGTTGAACTGGGTTTGTGTGTGCATCAGACGATTCGCAACCAGGAGGATGGATGATGAAGAAACAGTTTGGGATTGCGGCACTTATCTTATGCGTGGGCGCGTTTTCCGGTTTTGCCCAAGATACCTCAGTCAACGTGAATTCCTATACCATCCCCGAACTGCCCGGTGTTCCGGTCATTGACGGGGACCTCTCGGACGCGGTTTGGGCCAACGTTCCTACAATTCCCATGGATAAGGACGGTGACTCGCCCGCCGCGGCACCCGGTACGGGCGATCTGGACATCGTACTCAAAATCGCCTGGGACGATGAAACCAACGCCCTCTATTTTGCCTTGAATGTCATCGATGAATCTTTTGTCCAGGTACGGGGATTTGGGTCCTCGGCGGGAACGGACGGCTACAACAACGAACGGTTGGAGATTATCATCGACGGCACCAATACCGGCGATGCCAACTCGACCACCACGTCAGGATTCCACCAGCAGTATACATTTGACTTGCCTTATACGTATGACTATTGGGGACCCGACAATGATATCGCCAAGAAAAAATTTGTAGCCGGGGAGTTAGGGTATTTCAACACGCTAGAAGGGGGCATCGCTCCTTCGAGCACTTTCATTCCGGTTCCGGTATTCGAACGGATTGAAGGGACCTTGAATCTGACCAACGATTCGGCTCCGTGGGATATTGCTGATGACTATGTCTTATCTGCCGCCCAGATCCGGGTGACGGATCCCAATGTCACGGAGTGGATCGAGGCTCCGGTGGAAATTAATTGGGAAGTCAGGATCGTTCCTTTTGAATATTTGGAGCCAGCGGCGAATCTGGGCTATGACATCACGGATCCCGCGGAAATCGCCACCGGATGGCTCTCGTTCTGGAAAGATCCCGCGCACATTCCGCTGGATCTGGAGCCAAACAAAGTGATCGGCTGTGTGCCGCAGCAAAATGATGGGGATGTGTGGGGTCAGGCCCCGGCACGCGAGCATCAGACCAATACTTCTGGGGTGGCGGGCAACTGGAACAGCAGTGAGAGCTTGACTGGTTTGATCCTCGGCGCGAAAGCCACCGCGATTCCGGACTGGTCGTTGCAATAAGAGAAAGATATCGGACATTTTGAGATCCGGCCCTGGGGATGGAACGATCCTGAGGGCCGGTGTTTGTTTTACCGGCCTGGGCACGCTGATGGGATTTTTACTGTTTTTTCAAGAAACGAGTTGGATTTTCCCTCCGCAGGAAAAGCATGGCCGAGTCAAGCCCCGCCCATTACCAATTAACATCATTTCGAATCGTAAATCTGTGGATTCCTGTCACGAATGATATCCTCTGGTTCCAAACGGAGTAACTGTTTACTCCTTTGCAGAGAACGGATGAATTTCGCTTCTTCAGGATTTCCTTCACCCTAATCCACTCCCAGAGGGAGAGGGGATTAATTACTATGGTTTTATCTTTCCCGGGGCTGATGCCCTGGGCCTATCCTCATGCCGCGCCGTTGGGGCTCAAAAGCAGTACAGCAAACCGGTAAACAGTTACAGCCTATTTTTTCTTATGAGATTCTTTTGCAATTCGATTTTAACTTTTTATCATCCTGCCGATAAATACCAATGAAATAGTAAACGGTTGGCGGGCGGCCGGTAACGAAAAGAGCGCGGGGGGCCGATCATGCACGGGAATTGTATCCATTGTGGAAACTTCGCGAAGCTCACTTTGTACAAAACTTGCGCGGCGTGTTTCGAGATCGATGAACAACTCTTGAAATTCATCCGCAACCGCTTGCGCAAGGACCGCATGACCGTTTTGGAAATGGCCGAGACGCTTGCCGTCCCGCCTCACCGCATTTTCCGCTGGATTGATCAGGGCCGGCTTTCGGCCAGCCTCTTTTTCTTCCCATGCCCCATCTGCGGGAAGGATCTGTTGAATGGCGTGTGTTTGTGCCAGATGCCGGAATTTATCCAGGCACCAGAATCGGAACCTTCCCTGCCCGGTCCAAAACGGAAGGGGTTTCATTCCGATCTCCGCGCCGCGGACAAATGCGGCACTTACTGGGACCGGAAATCCAAGATCCGCAAGAATCAACGGCGGGATATTTGGCTCTTCACCCGGTAGGGTACGTGGAGGTCGGACAGGAGTTCGGGGAAATACCAACAACGGGCAGGGATGGGAAGCCGCCGTCCATTTCGGTACAATGGGCGGCGGTTTGATAGTATCTACCTCTGGTCCGCGTTTTCCGGTTACCGTGGGAAGCGCGGCCGGTGTGGGGCATGAACATGCGTTCTGGTTCCCAAACTGCATCGTGGATTCATTCGTTTCCCGCATTGGTTGTCACCAGCGCGCTGGTGTATGGGCTGGTGTTTGCCGTTCATCCCGCATGGCCCAACTTCCGTTTCACTCCCGGACTGCTGGCGGGTTTGGAAGTGTTGATCACCCTGCAGCTGATCCTGGCATGGCAAGCGAAGGAGGGGCGGCTCCCCATCGCCCATCTTTATCTCTTGGTGATGCTCTTTTTCATTCGCCTGATATTTTTGTTTCTCCCTGGGAGTTTTGGATTTTGGGGGTTCCGGGCGGGAACGGTGATGAATCCCTGGCTGGGGATCCTCGTGTGCGGGCCTGGCGCGGCCGGATTGCACCCCGCGGTATTCCAGTGGTTTCTGCGCGGGGGGGATTTTGTGGAGAATTTTCCTTCTTTTATTAGAATTTTTCTGTTTGCGGGATGGCTGGTGCTGCTGACCGTGGTGTTCTGGTCGCTTCCCTCCACGCATATCACCCGCGATGGATTCGACTGGATCCAGCGGACCACACAGCCGGTCTGGCATCTGTACGTGCGCGAGCCGTTGACCATCGGTCTGTACCGGTTGGTGTTTTTGTTCGCATGGCCGTGGTGGGAAATGACCAGTTTCCGGGTGATCGCCACGCTGTCGATGCTGGCGGGCGTATGGTGGGCGTTTTGGTATGGATGGTTCCTGCGCGAGAAGGTGCCGGACGCCGCCGGCCGGTGGCTGGCCTGGCTGCTGGCGGTTTCGAGCGGAGGCATGGCGGTGTTGTTCTGCGGGCATATCGAAGTCTACGCGATTTTCCTGGCGGGAGTGATGCCCGTCTTGTTCTTCGCGCAACGCTATTTGAACGGCCGGGGAAGCATTCTGCCCGTGGCGGTCTGTTTTTCGATCGCCTTTCTGCTGCATCTCTCCGCCGGGTGGCTGCTGCCCGCGTTTTTGATTCTGCCTTTCTGCCGGGAGAAACCGGAAAAGCCTTTCGGCGAGGCGGCGCGGTTTTGGGGCGTGTTCATGGCGGTTATGGTGTTGTTTTGGGGCGGACTGGCATTCTTCTGCTATGAAGGCGGTGTTCTCCAACTGCTGTCCCGTGTCCATGAGGATTTCAACACCGGACCGGACCGGGCGATGTTTCTTCCGGCGTGGCTCTGGTTCGACCGGGTCCGGCTTCTGGATCTGCTCAATTCGTACGTGTATCTCTCGGTGCCTTGCCTGTTGCTGACTCCGCTTACCTTGGCGGTCTTGCCGTCAAGTTTCAAGAAGGAAACGATCTTTTGGGCCCTGCTTGCGGGTGGATATTTTCTGTACAGTTTTTTTTTCAATCCCGACCGGCGTTTTCCCGAGGATTGGGACCTGTTTTCCGGATTGGTTTTATTTACCGCCTTGCTACAAGTGCATGTCTGGCTGAGTCCAGCCGGGGGGAAAAACGAAGCCCTGGAACATCGGCCAGCTTTGGTTTATCTTGCCTCGATGGGCGCGCTGGGTTACGCGGCCGCCCAAGTGTGGTATCATCACACGGTCCCCTTTATTCCTCCCACCCTGTATTGAGGTTGGGAAATCCCAGGGAGGAGGATCTTTGACCCCGGTTCTCTCCGATTGGGGTTTTGAATTCCCCTCCCTTCGGGGTGAGGGAAACCCAGAAGGGTGAAATCGATCCTATCATTGGAATAGAGAAAACAATTACGAGATTCAGAATGCAACGAAAGAAGGAGTCAGCCTCATGAAAAAATTGCGCGCTGCCGTCATTGGGTGTGGTGCGATCGCGCATCACTGCCATATCCCTGGATACTTAAAAAACCGGTATACCGAATTGGCCGCCCTGGTCGATCCCTACGAGAAAAATTTGAAGGAAGCGTGCGCGAAATTCAACATCGAACGCGGCTACACGAGCCTCGAGGACTTGTTCGCGAACGAATCCATCGACGTGGTCAGCGTCTGCTCGCCGAACATCTACCACGCCGAACACGCCATCGCGGCGCTCAACCATGGGTGTCATGTGCTCTGCGAAAAGCCTATGTGCATGAACCTCAAGGAAGGCCAGATGATCCAGAAGGCCGCCCAAAAGCATCCCGGTTCCATCTTCATGGTGGCGTTTACCCACCGGTTGTACAGCGGCAACATCAAGGCCCGGCGCATGATCGAGCAGGGCAAGATTGGCGAACCCTACGTGATCCGTATCCGCTTCGCGCACCAGGGCCCCATGACCGGCTGGGCGATGAGCGACTGGTTCTTCACGCCGTCCAAGGCGGGCGGCGGGGCGATGTTCGACATGGGGATCCACGCCATGGATCTCGCCCAGTTCTATTTCGGTCCAATCCGCAAGATCAACGCCATGATGGCCACCCTCGAGAAGAAAATCGAAATGGAGGACAACGCCATCCTGCAATTCCTGTTCGCCTCCGGCAAGATGGGCTACGCCGAGGTGGGGTGGTCGAGCAAGCAGGGCTTCGCGGGCGTGGAGATCCACGGCAGCGAAGCGGCGATCATCAACGATTACTTCGAAGGCCTGTACCTCATGAAGGGAGAATCCTCAGCCACCGGCAAACGGATCATCCGAAAACGGATGATCGACAAGAATCCTTGCCAGGGCGGTTGGGACGTGGAGATTGACTATTTCGTCAATGCCATCCGCAAGAGAGAGCAGCCGGAGATGGGGTTGCAGGCCGGCCTGAACTCCATGAAGGTGGCGATGGCGGCGTACGAATCGGCGAAGAAGGGCAAAACCGTAACAATTTAAGACGGGCCAAGATCAACTGCATGAAGGGCGGGCCGCGATGCGCTGACGGTCTGCCCTTTTTTATAAGCTACCGCCAGATGGTTTATCCGTCAGGCGAACTCCATCCGCAAAACTAGATATCTAGTTTTATAATAATTATTTCTTGATCAATCCAATCAATTTAATCATCACTATTTAAAAAACGAAATTTTTGTAGACAATCTCATGGATTGTGATAATGTGATTGTGTCAAAGGGGTGAATATCCATCACATCATGAAGATCCAGGGGTAAAGTATCATGAGAAGGTTCGGCGGAAGGGCATGGATGTGGATGGCATTATTCATGGCGGCGGGTTTTCAGGCATCAAACGCGGATGAACAATTGATCAAGGAGTTCGTGGACTTGATCCAGGAACGCGGCACGGCGGAAT
>ERZ795046.1217-NODE-1217-length-27178-cov-3.715481_pt1 | contig 27178 bp, 25 predicted proteins | sample MGYA00375130_ERZ795046 | MGnify/ENA primary metagenome ERZ795046 (study PRJEB30175, sample SAMN05720202) | activated sludge metagenome | isolation source: anaerobic digester from wastewater treatment plant | place: Japan | collected 2015-05-15 ...
TTTTCATTTATAATCTCCTTGCTATTTTTTCAGGGGAATTAAAATACTATTATATTGATTTTATTCAAGGTATTTTTGAAAGATAAGTTCTTGCTTCTTCTTCTGTAAATATTTGAGAGCCTTGTTGTATTATTTCCAGAGATTTTTTTCCCCCACAATTCATAATCAAATCTATTATTGAGAGATTAGGGATGAAATTATTATAAAGTTGTGGGTAGTGTGGGCAGGAAAATTTCTGTATAAGACTTTTTATATTTTTTTCGGCAAGTAGATTAAAATCAACGTAATCAAGAGCATGAATTCCGTGTAAGTATATTTCAGACTTTGTTTTGAGGCAGATATTAGCTATCAAATTCGATGCCTCTCCTGTGATATTTAACTCTGAAGCTCGAAAAATTGGAGTTTTAATGGAAAGAAATTTTGCAGTTTCCTTAATAAATGCGATGTTATATTCAGCATTTTTTTGCCATTCAAGAGAAAGGAGTGCTTCAATTACCGGGAAAAAATCATTGAAAAACGGTGCCTTCCTGTAATTTAGCTCAATGCTGCGTTTGTGTATTTTTCTCCAATCTTTGCTATTATCTATTTCAGCATCCATTATTAATTGTTTATATCTGTTTGTATTTTTTACAGGAATAGAAAGCCACTTTGCCGTTCCATCTGAAAATTTAATTTTATTCCTATTGTGATATTCTTTCTTCACATATTGGACATTATCAACGATTACGAAGCAATTTACCATTGCGATTTTCGCAAAAAATCCAGGGTAGGGGTAGAGATTAGGCTGGTGGCCAGCAACTGATTTCATTTTTGTGTTTCCTTAAAAAATGAGATATCTTTTGAACTTCATTTCTTTTTAAAGCTGGATATATTGGGATAGAAATTAAATTTCTATCTGCCCAATCGGAATTCGGAAAATTTTCTCCGGGCATATTCATAAGTTTAAAAATTGGTTTATATACCGGTTTGCAAGCTTCTATTCCTGCATTTGCGAATTTCGCAATTAATTCTTTTTGACTTGTCCCATTTGGAATTATAAGAAATCTAAAAAAAATGTTATTTGACGGTAAAGCGGTATTGTACCCAAGGGCTTCGTAATAGGTAGATGCTATTTCTCTTCTTCTTCTTAAAAAAAAGTCGAGTTTGGTGAATTGACTTATTCCAAGAGAGGCGTTTAAGTCAGAAAGTAAGAAATGTAGATGTGGCTGCCATTTTTCTATTTTATCGTGTTTGAGAATTTTTATTGCTTTTTCGTAATCGTAATCTCTATTGCCGCAGATTACTCCGCCATGTCCAGCGCAAACGATTTTGGTCCCATAAAAGGAGCTTATTGAAAATCGGCCAGAACTGCCAATAATCTTATTCTGATATTTGATTCCAATGCATTGCGCGCAATCCTCAATTAGTTTTTTATTTTTTATTTTATATATTGGCGCGGCAATCCCAAAAAGGTGAGCGGCGATTACAGCATCGAAGGTCGGACTCGAAGCCTTTTCTATTGAAATTGCCAAATTTTCCTTCGAAATATCTATTGGAATTGGGGAAAAATTATGGAACTTTACTGCATCAAGAATAGCTCCACAGGCATAAGCAGGAATTGCGATTTTCGCATTACTCTTCAAATCCATTAGACTAAGGGCTAAGGTAAGTGCATCGGTTCCACTCTGAACGGCTATCCCCCATTTTTTGTCCATTATTTTTGCAGAAATGGAAGCAAGTTTTCTTGCTTTCTCACCATTTGTTACAAAAGCTATTTTCAATGTAGAAGAAATTTCTAAATAATCACTTCTGTCAAAAAATGGTTTTGAATGAGAAATCATTTTTCTTTTACTTGCTTGAATATTTTTCATTATATAATATATTGAAGATATCAATTATTCAATTACTTCAATGGAAATAAATTTGAATTGGTGAAAATAGATGCCGGATGAAATAAATTTTAATAAGGATAAAGCTCTTAATTTGGATCTTGCCGATTATTGGATGATTATTCAAAAGCGCGCCTTTGACATAATTCTCGTTTTTATCCTTGTTCTTTTAATTTCCATATGGATGACGAAAAATCAAAAACCTGAATATGAAGCCAGATGTAAGATAAAAATTGCAGCAAGACAACCAATGGCAACAATCGAAGGCGCTCAAATTACCTGGTATGGAGCAGGGCAATCAACAAGTATTCAGTCAGAGATGGAGCTTATTGCTAACAAAGATGCAATAGCAAATCTTGTTTGCGAAATAATAAAAGAAAAGACCAATTCCCATAGATTTAAAGAAAATGAGAAATATTTTAGCTCTGACGAGATAAAATATATAAACTCAATAAGACTTGATTTAAGCAAAGATGAATTGAATGATTTTACTCCAGAAAACATAAAAGCAAGATTAAAAACAGAAGCAGTTTCATCAAGTGATATAGTTGTAATAAAAATAGTTGATCAAAATCCTCAGGTGGCTGAAATCCTTGCAAACCTCTATGCCATGGCATATAAAGCTGATTTCTGGAAGAGCAAAACTCTGGATGCCGAAGAAACAAAAAAATTCATAGAGGAACAATTGGACGATATAAAAAAACAGCTTGATGCCAGAAAAAATATTCTAATGAAAAGCTCTGAACAAAACGTTTATGTTGGTTCAGATGAGGTATATAAAGATGAATTGTCAAAATTAAAAATTGAACTTGCAAGACTTTCTGAAAGTTATCAAGCAGACCATCCAAGAATAATAAAACTCAAGAATCTCATAAATACTATCGAATCAGAATTGGCCAAAATTCCACAAGCAAAACATGATTATGACGATAATCTATCAGATTGGGAATTAAAACAGGCCATGCGAAAGACACTTGGAGAATATCATTTAAAAGCAGAGATCGATTATAAAGCAAAGTTAGAGAAAACCAAAGACGAAATTCAAATAATCTCGATGGCTACTCCGGGATCCGCAATTAAGATTCGTCCACATACTACTGTAAACATTTTTGCAGGGGCGTTGTTTGGCTTGATACTTTCATTAATATATGCCTTTATTACAGAAGGACTCGATACTTCGATAGGGAAGATTGAAGATGTGGAAAGAATTACAGGCCTGCCTGTTATTGCTCACATTCCAGTAATTGGCTCGGATAAAAGTTTAGCATCTTCTTTTCTTTATCCCTCTAAAAAAATGCTAAGTTTTTTCTTCAGGTTTTTTGCTTCATCAGAGGAAGAAAGACCCATAGACATTTATAATAATGTTTTATTTAATTTTCCACCTCTATCTATTGAGGCTGAGGCGTATCGTACCCTGCGTACCAATATCCAATTTGCAATTGGAAAACATAAACAAAATGGAAATGTTGTCGGAATAACAAGTACAAGCCCGAAAGAGGGGAAAACGCTCACTGCAACTAATCTCGCAATAGCTATGGCTCAACTCGGCAGAAGAACAATCCTGCTGGAAGCTGATATGAGACGTCCTAAATTGAATGAGATATTTAAACTCCATAAGAAAGAAGGGTTAAGTGATGTGTTAATTGGTGTGGTAAAATTGGAAGATGCTATTTCTACATCATCTGACCTGCTCCTCGGAGGAATAGATTGGGATAAGCTGATTAGTACAACAGGAATTGATAATCTTCATATCTTAACATCGGGGACGATCCCCCCAAATCCGGGTGAATTACTTCTTTCTCAGGACTTTGCAGATTTAATTGCAAAGCTTCGTAATGAATATGATTATGTAATAGTTGATACTCCACCTACCTTGCCTGTAGCTGATGCGTGTATTGTTGGAACGGTTGTTGATGGCATAATAATGATTTATCAATCTGACAAAACGTCGCGTCATCTCTTGTTGAGGGCATTAGATATCCTTAGAAAAGGAAAGTTAAAAATTATAGGAATTGTTATTAACCAACTTGCATTTGATGTTGTAATAAAATCCAGCCATTACGGATATGAGTATTATTCAAAGAGAACTGGTCCTGGATCTTGAGTTATAAATTAAATTGAGGTGATAAAAATGAGAGAAAAAGAGCCAATAGTTTTAATTGTTGACGATGAAGAACAGGTCTTGAACCTATTGTCTGCGGCAATGAAGAAACATGGAATCTTATCAAAAACAGCTAAAACAGGAGAAGAGGCTTTATCAATAATTCGTAAAAAAGATACTATCAAACTGGTGCTCCTTGATATTTTTCTTCCCGATTATACTGGTTGCGAGTTATTAAAGAAGATATTAAAACTTGTCCCAGATATGAATGTAATTATGATAACGGGTGGTGCTGATATTGAAACAGCTAAAAAATGCCTTGAAATTGGGGCAAAAGACTATATAAAAAAGCCATTTGATATGGAATATCTTCAGACAAGTATAATTGCTGAATTAATTTCTGAATTATGAAATTTGCGATAGAACAGGAAAAATTTGCAGATTACACGATTGTTCGCCAGATTGGAAAAGGGGGGTTTGGTCGCGTGTACGAGGCTGTAGATAAAGACGGTTCTATCTATGCGCTAAAACTTATGTGCCCAACACCATTCATATCATCTGATTACATTAAGCAGATAATATCCAATACAAAGACAGTTTCAGAAAAATGCGTTGGTCTAAATATTGTTCCATTGATAAAATATGGTTCCATGGATGAAAGCTTCTATATGTTATCGAACTTCTTCAGAAGAGGTTCATTAGAAGATCTACTAAAGGAAAAAAACTTATCAGACTCTCAAAAATTGAATTTGCTCATATCGATGGCAAATACATTATCTGATGTACACTCAAGAGGAATTGTTCATGGAGATATAAAACCTTCAAATTTTTTAATTTCTGAGGATGGTATTCCCTTTCTTACTGATTTTTATTTTGATATAAATAGGGCATCATTTTCTCTTGGAATGCCAAAAGGCACTATTGAATATATGTCTCCAGAACAAGCAGAAGGGAAATTATTTTCTTATAAATCTGATATTTATAGTCTTGGAGTGCTTGCTTACAACATTTTTTCCGGACAGTCTCCTTTTAAAAAATCATCCAGTATAAAACAACTGATTATAGATAAAATAAATGGAAATGTTCTTCCTCCTATTGAGTTTAATAAACAAATGAACAGTTCTTTATCCGACTTAATTATGAAGGCAATGCATCATGATCTAAAGGGGAGATTTGCAAGCATGAAAGAGTTTCATGAAGCTTTAAAGTCTATTTCAGTATAAAAAAATAGGAGAGATAATGAAGAAAAAAAATAATTTTATAAGCTATTTATTATGTTTATGTTTTATATTATATCATGGATGTAAAACAGGAGAAGATGAAACTTCAGCTAAATCCACAACAGAAAAAATCGTTGTTGGCGATGAAAATGAACAAAAAAATATCGTTTCATCCATTACACAAACACCAGTTGAAATTTATGATAAAGATATTTTAAAAACTTATAAAGAAGAGAAAAAAATTGAAGAGCCTTACACATTAAAGGTTGGAGATAAAATAGAAATCTCTGTTTTGGATGAGCCTGAAATGACACGCGAAGTTTTTGTCCTTCCAGATGGCTCTTTTAATTACCTCCTGGTTGGTAAAATTATGGCAGAGGGAAAAACACCTGAAGAATTATCTTCTTTCATTACAGAAAAACTATCAAAGTATTTAAGAAATCCTGAAGAGTGTACTTGTCAAAGGATTGAGTCCCTCTACACAAACTGAGTCCTTTGTTTCTGTCGTAGGAGCAGTTCAAAAACCTGGAAAAATAGAAATTAAAGACGGAGATAGATTGCTTGATGCTATCACAAATGCAGGAGGTTTGCTTTTTATAAATGATATCTGGGGGGGAAGGGCAGTTGCAAATCTAAATTCTGCTTATATTTCGAGAAATGGGGAGAAACTCAATGTTAACCTTGATAAATTGTTACGTGAAGGAGATATGACCCAGAACATTCTTTTGAAAGCTGGAGATTTTATTTATTTTCCAGAATCCGATACCAGTAACATAATTGTTTTGGGAGAAGTAAAGAATCCGAATATTATACCCTTTACACGGAATATTTCACTTTTGGAAGCTCTCTCAAGGTGCGGAGGATTTACAGAAAAAGCTCAAAAAGGAACTGTTATAGTATTGCGTGTTGATGGTGAAAAAAATACGGTAATGAAAAAGGTTGACCTTGAAGCAATTCTTTATGGAAAAGAAAATGCATCCGGTCTGGCACTCAAAGGCGGAGATATCGTTTTTGTCCCAGAGCAGGGGTTAAGCGAATATGAACGTTACGCAGGCTATCTTATGACTTTTGCTGATTTGATTCTGAGAGCCTATCAGGTAAGAGAACAAATAAGATTTCCAAGACTCCACAGGCGTGATAGTTTTTATTATTAAACTAAAATTCTTAAATCATGAATCTCTCTTTACATCAATATAAACCTCTTTGTTATTTTGTATCTTTTCTTCTCGCATTTTTATTGTCTTACATTTTTATATGGCTATTAATAAGGATTTTGCCAAAACTTGGGATTCTCGATAAACCTGATGAAAGAAAAATTCATAAAAAACCGATACCACGAATGGGGGGACCTGGAATTTGTGCCGCTTTTATTATTCCAATGATAGTATTGATGTATTTTGATAACCTGCAGAAAGCGGTGATAATAGGGGCATTTGTCAGTCTTATTGTTGGAATTCTCGACGATATTTTAGGGATAAGAGCAACGCTTAAGCTTCTTATATTTTTTATACTCACTTTCATATTAAGGACTTATGGGCTTACCACAAATTTGCCTTTTGATAAAATTGGTCTCAATAAAGAAATTGCCAATATACTTGTTACACTTTTCTGGATAGTAGGAGTAACGAGCGCAATGAATGCTCTTGATCACATGGATGGACTTGCCTCTGGTGTTTCACTAATAGCCAGTCTCTCTTATTTCGCGGTTGCTATTCAGACCTCTAACTTCTTTTGGGGACTTGTTTCTATTTGTCTTGCCGGGGCACTCCTTGGTTTTCTTTATTTTAACTAGCATCCAGCAAAAATTTTTATGGGAGATAGCGGCAGCTTCTTTCTTGGTTTTACATTGGCGTCTCTCGGGGTTATGGGAGGATGGTCCGAAAACCCATTGAAATCAATGATTATCCCCTTTCTAATATTGAGTTTACCAATATTTGATCTAATTTATGTTATATTTTCAAGATATCTAAATGGCACAACAAAAACTATTACAGAAGCAATAGTTTATTGTGGGAAAGATCATATCGGGCACAGATTAATGAAACTTGGATTGAAGCAACGCGCTGTTGCAACAATTATCTATATATTCTCTGCGGCTATTTCTATTTCTGCTCTTACAATAAAGGATGCGTCCCTCTTTGATGTTTTCTTATTACTCCTTCAAATCTTTCTTATGTATTTCGTTCTTGTCCTCTTAATGAGAGGATTTGAAATAAAAAGAAGAAATGCTAAACTATTGAAAAAGAGCAAAAACGGTTATCTATGAATTACTTAATAGATCCAATAGCAGAAAAACACTTAAATACCTATATTGAAGCAACTGGAATATTTAAAAATTGCCTTAAACTGTTAAGAGATGAATCAAAGGCCGATTTCACTCCATTAAAAGATAAACTCAAGGAGATAATTTCTCTCTTGAAGGAATCTGATAGATATCTTATGGGAATAGCAAACACCCCTTATCAGGTTTTGCTTAGAAAATGTCAGATATCTGAATCCGAAATGGATATAATACTTTATGGACTAAATCTTGCTATTTATTCACTCTCAATTTCAATTGATATTGGAGTTCCAGAAGAACATCTTATATATATTGCAATGGTTTCTGTATGTAATCATATCGGCTATTTGAATTCACAACCTTCAAATCCAAATGAGATAACAGATACTACCGAAATTAATAAAAAAGATTTACAAAATTCTTTTCCAAAAATTGTGATAGATGGCTTGGATATGGATTCTCTGGCATTACTTAGTGGACTGATGAATGACGATAAATTGATAACAACCAAAACAAGTGTCCAGGAATCTATGTATCAATATGCTATAATTGTGAGTTTGTGTAATTCATATGAAAAACTTATGCATAAAACTTTAAATGGCAAGTATTTACCACCAGCAGAAGCAATGAAACTTATGAGAAACGACATGAATGGTTATTTCAACAAAAATATAATAAAGATATTCTTTAATAAATTCTCTGTCTTTCCTATTGGAAGCTTTGTAAAATTGAATACAAAAGAAACAGCAAAGATAGTTGAAATAAATGATGGGTTTGTAATGCGTCCTGTTGTGATGGTAGTTTTAGATTCAGATGATCTTGAAAAAATCCCACCTGTAAGAATAAACCTCAAAGAAAAGCCCACTTTATATATAAAAAATTCAATTCTAGATGAAATGCTAAGCGAAAAGTATCTAACTTTGTTTTGATTTATCGCGTTCGATTTTTTTATAATTTAATCTTCTTTTCAAGAAATTTTGCTTTGCAAATTTCTTTAAATCTGCTATGATTTGCATTTTATAAGTAAAGAAAAAAATATGAACAATTCGAATTTTAATTTAAAAGTCCAGGAAATTATAGCAAAAGATTCTCGTTTTGCTCCGGAAGCATACCTCTTTGTAGGTATGGCGGTAACATATACAATACAAAAACTTGCCGGAAAAAATAAAAGACATATTACGGGTAAGGAATTAATTGATGGAATAGGAGACTTTGCAAAACAGGAATATGGTCCTCTGGCTTATGAAGTTCTTAAAGGTTGGGGTATTGAAAATGATAAGTCAATAGGACAAATTGTTTTCAATATGATAGAACATAATCTTCTTTCAAAAACTGAAGATGACAAGATAGAAGACTTTGATCTCGGTTTAACTTTGAAAGAAATTTTAAAAATAAACACTTCATCACAGAATATATCCACTAAGTTTAAAAAGGAAGACATATTAATAGAATGAAAGCTAATATAGGTGATATCTCATCCCTTTCCCTCGATAATGGCCTTAGTATATTCGTATGTCGTAATACAAAAGCACCTATCGCAACTTTTCAACTTTGGGTCCAAACTGGTAGTCTACACGAAGGCAAATACGAAGGTAGCGGAATTTCACATTTCCTTGAACATATGTCCTTTAAAGGGAGTAAAAACTACGACAAAAATCAGATAACATCTATTATGGACCAGATAGGTGCAAGGATAAACGCATGCACATCTTATTCAAAAACAATATATTACGCAAACTGCAGGGCTGCGAAAATCGCAAAAGCTGCTGATGTTATAATGGATATTGTCAGGGATCCGTTATTTCCTGAGCTCGAATTTGAAAAAGAGAAGGAAGTGATTGCCAGGGAAAGAGCAATGTATTCTGACTCACCAGATAGCTTTTTGTTTGAAAAAATGATGCAAACAATGTATTTAAGAAGTCCAATGCGTCATCCTATTATTGGTTACACCAATATGATCAGAAAAGTGAAGTGTTCTGATTTATTCGATTATCATAAATTAAGGTATCGTCCTGAAAAAATTTTTATTGTAGTTTGTGGTGATGTTCAGCCTGAATATATCTTTGATATTGTCAAAACTAAGTTAGATGATTGGGAAAATAATACTTATAATGAGGGATTTATTTATACAGAGAACAGCCAAAGTTCTTCGAGAGAGAGGTCTTTTCTTTTTAAGGATCCTATTGCTAGAATGGCTATCTCTTTTCACTCAGCTTCGGCTCCTGATCCCATGGCTCCGGCTTTTGATGTTTTAAGCTATATTCTTGCAGGAGCTGAATCTTCACGACTCCTGAAAAAAATACAGAGGGAAGAAAAACTTGCCCTATCAATAAACAGTTTCAATTACTCATTTTTGCATGGTGGGATTTTTGCAGTAACTGCCGCCTGCGAAAAATCCAGAATAGAAGAATTAAAGAAAAGTCTTCTTGATGAATTATATGCTATTTCAAGAAAAAAACCTCCCACTGAGTCAGAGTTGAATAGAGCTTTTACCGGGATTTCATTTTCTTTTCTAAAATCACTCAAGTCTATAAATACTATAGCTTCGCTCATAGGTAATTCACTTCTCTATTATGGAGACCACAAATATGCACTCAAATATCTCGATATAATAAAATTACTTGACGCAGAAAAAATTATTTATGCTGCAGAACAATGTTTAAAAGAAGAAAATTCAAATATTGTAACGGTATTTTCGGAAGAAAAAAAAGAGGAAAAAAAAGCAATTTTTCACAACACTCTTAAAAAATCAAGAGAAAAAATTCAAATCATAAAAAATGCAAATATCCCGGATATCTTATTTTTACCCGATAATGATTTGCCTATTTTCGACATTTGTTTTTTAAGCAAAGCTAACCATCTCTTTGAAACAATAGAGAATGCTGGGATTTCATCTATTTTTACATCAACAATAAGGGGAGGATGTAAAAATCTCGATGAAGAAAAAATTATGACATATATGGATGATAATGCCATAGATTTATCCTTCAATGAATCGAGGCATACCATATCATCTTTTCTTTCTGCTCCATTGGAGTCTTTTGATTTGTCTATGGATTTAATTTCGAAAATTTTTTCTGAAGCAATCTTCCCTGAATATGTAATTGAAAGAGAAAAAAATATTGAATTGAATTCATTAAAGAGTGAAGTCTTGTCGCCAATTAATACGTTGGTAGAAGAACTTAATAGAATTTTCTATAATGGACACCCTTATTCTATTGGTTCCAATGAAAAATTAAAAACAATCCCTCTAATTACCCGCGAAATGCTTCTTAATTTCTATAGTGAATTTTTCCTTTCAGCTAAAAGCGGGGTGATCGGTATATCAGGTAAAATTAGTGACCCAGAGCTTGAGAAATTAATTTCTGTATTGAGGAATATTCCCTGGAAAAATGCATTTTTGAAAGAGCCCCCATCACCAGTTCCACTTAAGAGTTCCTTTAAAAAGACTATTCGCCTTCCAAGAGCACAAACGATTGTTTCTCTAAGTTTCCCAGCATTTAGTTTCCATTCTCAGGAAAGGTATTTGTTAAATCTCGCTATTCCTGTGCTTAACGGAATGAATTCAAGTCTTTTTAAAAAAGTCAGAGATGAAAATGGAATGGCTTATTTTACTGGTTTCTCGCATGAATACAATTTGTACACAGGCAAAATAGTTCTTTATGCAGGAATATCTGAAAATGATATTGCTAAAACACTCGAAATATTTTACTCAGAAGTGGAAAGAATGAAAACTCAAGGCGCACTATCTGAAACTGAATTTTTAAATGCAAAGGAAAAAATCTTGTTTAATATTACTGAACTCAGAGCTGATTCTGCTAATTGGCTCAGTCATGGAGCCACTGAATATCTTTTGAAAGGGGAACTCGATGTCTTTGAAAATTCGGAAGAATTCTATCAACAACTCAATCTTAATGATGTAAACGAGGCAATTTCAAAATCACTTTCCTCAGAATATTCTGTTGAATTGATAATTTTGCCGGATCACGGGAACGAAAATGAAAAATATAATTAATTCACTAAAGAAAACATTGATACTCGACGGAGCTATGGGAACAGAGTTACATAAGAAAGGTATCCCAGATTCTGTTTGTCCCGAGTTCTGGATGACAAAAAATAAAAATATCGTGATTGATATTCAAGAAGCCTATCTAAAAGCAGGTTCAAATGCTATATTAATACCTTCCTTTGGCGCAAATAGATTAAAACTAAAAGAGTTCGGACTTGAAAATGAAGTTGAGCCCATAAATAGAACATTAGCTAGAATAACTAAAAGCCTGATCGCAAATTTCACAAGGAAGAAAATATTTATTGGCGCTGATATTGGACCTACTGGCAAGATGTTAGAGCCTTCTGGAACTTTGCCCTTTGAAACTGCAATTCAAATATTCAAGGAGCAAATAAAAATTCTAATTGAGGAAGGCGTTGATTTTATACTGATAGAAACAATGCTTGATATTCAGGAAGCCAGAGCTGCTCTTATCGCTGCAAAAGAATTATCTGAACTGCCTGTAATAGTTTCTATGTCTTTTTCTGATTCAGAGAGAACTCTCTCAGGAACTCCACCTTCAGCGGTCGTAGTTACACTTCAATCCCTGGGCGCTGATGCAGTAGGCGCAAATTGTTCGTTAGGTCCCGATTTACTTCTGCCAATAGTAAGGGAGATGAAAAAATATGCAAAAATCCCGTTATCTGTGAAGCCGAATGCGGGACTTCCTAAACTTCTTAATGGTGAAACTGTTTTCGATATGCCTCCTGAAACCTTTGCGAATTTCGCAAAACAACTTGTTGAAGAAGGAGCAGCCATAATTGGGGGATGTTGTGGTACTACTCCTGAACATATAAAGTTACTATGTGAAAAAGTGAAAGAAATTAAAGTAAAAAAGCCCAAACCAATTTATGAATCGGTTATTTCAAGTCAAAGAGCTGTTCTTCCTTTTGATTTTGATAAGCCCTTGAAAATTATTGGTGAAAGGATTAATCCTACTGGAAAAGAAAAATTAAAAAAAGAAATATTATCAGGGCAATTTAGAGAGATAAGAAGATTGGCAATAGAACAAGAATTGGCTGGGGCTGATTTACTCGATGTAAATGTTGGAGCATCGGGTGTAGATGAAAAATCATTTTTAGCAAAAACAATATCTGAACTATCAACTACAGTATCATTGCCACTATGCATAGATTCTTCCAATCCTGAAGCAATTGAAGCAGCCCTCAGGGTTTATCCCGGACGGGCATTGATAAATTCAATATCAATGGAAGAAAAAAAAATCTCTAAACTACTTTTAACCGCAAAAAAATATAGTGCAATGTTTATTCTCTTGCCTCTCGGTGATGGCAACTTGCCCGTAAAAGCTGAAGAGAGAATTTTCTATATAAAAGAAATAAGCAAAAAAGCTATTGAAGCAGGATTCTCAAAAAATGACATAATAGTAGATGCACTTGTTTTAACAGTGGCATCTAATCCTGGAGCGCCTCTTGAGACTTTGAAGACTTTATCATGGGCAAGAAAAAACTCCTTTAAAACAATAGTTGGACTTTCAAACGTATCTTTTGGATTACCAGCAAGGGAAAAGATAAATTCTTCATTTCTTTCTATGTGCGTGGCAAATGGACTTGTTGCAGCTATTGCCAATCCTTCAAATCAGGAGATAATGTCTGCGAAATTCGCATCAGATGCTCTCTGTTTGCGTGATGAGTTATGCGCTTCTTTTATACAAAGATATATGGAAAATCAAACAAATAAAATATATACTAAACCTATAAAAAAAGACCTCACGCAAGATGAAATTATAAGAGAGGCTGTTCTTAAGGGAGATAGAGGACACATCGAAGCAATTATAAAAGAGGCTTTATCAACAGGGTTAGAAGCACATTATATAGCTAATGAATTGCTGATTCCGGCAATAAGGGAAGTTGGAGATTTGTATAATAAAAAGATTTATTTTATGCCTCAATTAATAATGAGTGCTGAAACTGTAAAAAAGGCATTTGAAATCCTCGACCCTCTTCTTGAAAAAAGGGAAGGGGTAGTAGTAAAGAAGAAAACAATTATTATTGCCACTGTTAAAGGAGACATCCATGACATTGGCAAAAATATTGTTGCTCTTGTCCTGAAAAATCATGGTTATAACGTTATAGATTTGGGAAAAGATGTTTCTCCGGAACAAATATTCAATGCGGCAAAAAAACATCGCCCGTTTGCTATTGGTTTATCAGCTCTGATGACGACTACAATGTCGGCGATGAAAAGCACAATAGACTTTTTCAAGAAGAAAGGACTTACTGAGATTAAATTTATACTTGGGGGAGCTGTTGTGGATGCAGATTTTGCCAATTCCTTGGGAGCTCTTTATGCAAAAGATGCAATTCAGGCTGTAAAAATTCTTGATGCTTTATTTCAGGAGGAATAAAGTGAGATTTTCTATTATTAACCAATCATCTGAAATTTCTCTTACTCCAACTCAGAAAAATGAATTTTTCTCTAATTTCTTCTTGATATTTATTACATTCCCATTTGTCCTTAGTTTGTTTGGGTTAGTAATGCTTTATTCAACATCCTATGATAGGGGCAGTACGCTTTTTATAAAACAATTAATATGGCTTTTTATTTCATTGATAGGAGCTTTTATGGTAGTTCTTATTGGTTACAAAAGAATTTTTGAGTATTCGATTTTATTTCTTGCCGTAGTTTCTGTTTTGCTTGTACTTCCTCGATTCTTTCCTCCTGTAAAAGGAGCTTACAGATGGATAAAATTTCCTGGGGGTGTCAGCTTTCAACCTTCTGAACTTGCGAAAATCGCAATAATAGTTTTCTTTGCCAGGTTTTGTTCTACAAGACAGATAAGGATAAATAACATTAAAAATGTATTGCTTTGTATGGGAGTTCTCGCTTTTATTTCTTTATTAACGTGGGGTGTTGGAAAGGATCTTGGAACTACGATTTTAATAATTGCTTCTTCATGGGCAATTTTCTTTGCCGTAGGAATGAGACTTTTATTTCTTATTGTAATCCCATTATGCGCACTTCCTCCCTTATTATTTTATATTAAAATCTTCGATCCTGAGAGATGGTCCAGAATTTTCATTATCTTTAATCCAGAGGCTGATCCTCAGGGAAGTGGATATCAACTACTTAATTCCATAATGGCTCTTGGATCTGGAGGTCTGACAGGTTTAGGCTTTACAGAAAGTAAAATGAAGGCATATTATTTGCCAGAAGCGCATACCGATTTTATACTTGCTATTGCAGGAGAAGAATTTGGTTTTTTGGGAATTCTCTTTATAATTTTATTATACTTAGGGTTCTTTATAATATCTATCACAATTTCAACAATTATAAAAAATAGAGAGGCATCACTTCTCGTATATGGATTGGGAATTATGATTACAATTCAAGCTCTTATAAATCTCGGAGTGGTTTCAGGATTATTTCCAACAAAGGGAATGCCGGCCCCCTTTATAAGTTATGGGGGAAGTAACATCTTTGCGGCATGGATATCGGTAGCTATGATTTCAAGTGTTATTCTTTCCAGAGGAGAATAAAAAAAGTAAAAAAAGAGAGAAAATGAAAAAGCTAAATAAACTTATAATTGCATGTGGTGGTACTGGAGGGCATTTTTATCCGGGACTTTCAATTGCTATTGAAGTTAAAAAAAGAGGTGGCACCCCACTCTTGTTATTGTCAGGCAAACACTCGGAAGAACAAAAATTAAAAGCCCTTGAGTATAATATTGAATCTGAAATCATTCCAGCTCCTCCAGTTCCAACAGGTTTACTCGAAAAAATTGATTATTCTAAAACCTGTGCCGTAAATATAGTAAAAATACTTATGATTTTAAATTCTTTTAAGCCTGATGCAATACTTTTAATGGGTAGTTATACTTCAGTTGCTGCAGGGCTGGCTTCAACAGCGGCAAAAGTTCCTATGTTTATTCATGACGGAAATGCATTGGTCGGAAAAGCAAATATATTCCTTTCAAGATTTGCCATAAAAATGGCTTTATCTTTTCCCGCAGTAAACGCAAAAAAAATTATGTGTGATTACGAGATGACAGGAATGCCACTCCGGGAAGAAATTTTAGAGACAAAGGGTTTTTCCAAAGAACAGGCTATTTCTAATATAAATTCTATTTTCTCAACAAATTTCAATACCACTTCTCCTTTACTACTAATTTTTGGAGGTAGTCAAGGGGCATTGAAAATAAATGACCTTATTCCACCAGCTCTGGAAATGCTGAAAGATAAGGATTTTCAGGTAATCCATCTTGCTGGAAATGACAAGATAAAAGAGACCAAAGCCAGATATGCGAATTTTAAGAAAAATAAGTTAATATTGGAATCAACAGATAAAATGAATTTACTTTATCCTGCTGCTGACCTGGTAATATCACGTTCAGGGGGAAGTACAATCGCAGAATTATCTATTTTCGGAAAATACGCAATATTAGCTCCATACCCTTACGCCAGTGATAATCATCAAAGAGAAAATGCCGAATATTACGCATCTACTGGCGCTGGAACAGTAGTGACCGATACAGAATTTACTATCACAAAAATTCAATCCCTTCTTGCTTCCTTTTTTGAAAATCCACAACATTTCGTAGAAGAAGGCAAAAAATCTGCAAAAATCGCGTCCCCACACGCAGCAAAGAAGGTTGTAGATATGATAGAAATCTCGATTTAAAAATTCAGGATACAATATTTTTTTGAAAAGTCTCGTTTTTATAGAAAAAAGGAGATAAAATATGAAAATCAGGTTGCTATGCCTCATGCTGATGGGAACCTCTATGCTCATTTCTAATCAGCTATTTTCTCAAGGTAGAAGGGAAATGTGGAAAGAAAGAAAAGAGAAAATACAAGAAGATTTAGAAAAAATCCGCGAAATTCGCAAATTAGGACAGGAATTTAGAAAAGCCGTTATTAATGGAGAAGAGCAAAAATCTCAGGAATTACTCTCCTCTATGAAGGAAAAATTCAACGCACTTCCAGAATCTTTAAAAAATCGAATTGAAGAAAAACATCCAGGCACTATTGAAAGGGTAAAAAATTTGAGCGTTGAAGACGTTGATAAAAATATTCATGACGATTATTCAGAAATAACTGATTCAAAGCTTCAACAAAAAACTGAAAGTAAAAATATATCAACTACTAAAGAAGGAAAAACTTTTTCTGCATCACACGAGGAAACGATAACTAAAACAGGAGAGGGGGAATGGAAAAATTCCGGAGTTACAACTACAGATAATGGGAAAACATTTACTAATGAAGGAATTACAACTAGAGAGGGAAATACTATTACTCATGAAGGCACCGTAAAAAATGAAGATGGAGAAGTTATAATAACACGTGAAGGAACTATCGAAAAAGAAGGAAATACTATCAACCGAAACGCTACTATCACAAATGAAAAAACTGGAGATTCAAGGACAGTTGATGCAAATTATGTAAAGGAAGGAAATACCGTGTCTTACGATAAAACGATCACAACTCAAAATGGCAAAACTATTGAAGCTGAAGGAACTATAACAAAAGATGGAAATACTATAACAAAAGATGGGACAATTTCAACCGAAAAAGGTACTGCCAATCTTGATGCAACACTGAAAAAAGAAGGTAATACAATTACAGGACATAGCGAGTTATCTACACAAAATGGAGAGGTAATCAGAACAAAGGATGGAACAAGCACTAAAGAAGGAAATACAAGAACGACAGAAGTTTTAACCACCTGGAAAGATAAAACTGAACGTGAAAGAACTACAGTTACAAAACAGGAAGGCGATGGAGAATTTTCTCGCAAAACTGAAATAAAAAGTTCCAGAAAGAAAAATACTTACGACGACGATCTGGATATATTTGGGAAGGGCTTTAAAAACAAAGCTTCTACTAAAAGACACAAGAGATAATAAAGTTGTATCTGAAAAAAATCCTATTTTTCAAGATTATATTTTGATTTGTAATCGGATATCAGATAACAGAATTCTTATAAACATAAATTAAGCAGTTGGGCACATTTGCCGTAGATACCAGGCAGCGAGACGAAGCTGTAGTAACTAGTAGTCGAAGCTAACGAAGTAGATACGATAAATACAGACAGCCCTTCGCAGGTTAAAAATCGTAAAAAATCGTCAACCTAAGAGCTTGACGAAGCATAACCATAACAAACTTATTTTCATATACATAGAAATAAAAACGATTTTCAATTGTTTTTTTAGTTTTAAGATGTCACAGCAACTCTAACTGTGCTGTATAGGATAATTAAGTACTTACGAAAATCAGTTTAAAATGTTAGAGTTTTGCACTTTACTAAAAAAAATATAAAAGTAATAATTTTTCCTCTTCATAAATGGCATAAATTATGCTATTTATTGAGTATGCGAGTATTATTTTCGCAATCACTAATAAAAAAATCAGGTGCTTGATGATACTGCTATTTGAAGACAACTATGATCTCGCATATGTTATGAAGCGTATTCTTGCAAATACGCTCGGTATGGCGTGCATTATTTGTTCAAAAGAATCAGATGCTGAAACAGAAGTCTTTTCTGGGAATGTAGATATGATAATAAGTGATCTCAAAATATTTGAAAGAATCGAGGGCCTTGAATTTATAAAAAAAATTCGCCATATAATGCCTTTTACCTGCCCTCCTATTGTGGTATATACAGGGCTTGATAGAGAATCTAAAGAATATAAAGAGGCTGTCAAATTTTCTGATGCAGTCTACGAGAAAGGAGAGATTTCCATAATAGAATTATGTTTGAGAATAAAAAAGATATTTTATTCGGACTATTGTTGTCTTTCAAAAACTAAATAGCAGGTGCCCTCCTTTTTTTAATAAAGTAAGATTTTTACATTTCGGCTAATCTTTTTCTATTAAATTTTCAAATAAAAAAAATATAGAAATTGCAAAAAAATCTAAAAAGGTTGAATCAATTATTCATGAAATAAGAGGGCTATCACTCGATTTTACAAAATATCGGGATAGCAACTGATGAATTATAAACCATTCAATTCCGAAAGAACACGGAACTGAACGTGCGTTTAAATTTATCAGTTAGGTGATATTTTATTCGGATAGAGATGAAGAATAAAGTCGTCTCCACTTTTTGCGATTTTCGCAATTTTAAATCTTATAGGGGCATTTACAGGGTGTTCTTCTATTTGAAAAGCTTCGATAGCTCCATGTCCTATCAGGATTGGAGCACAGTGCAATTCAATTTTATCGATAAGATTAAATTCTATTAGGGTTTTAGAAAGTTTTGCTCCCCCTTCAACGAGAATTGAAGTTATATTTTCTTTTCCGAGTTTTTTAAGTTCGAAAATCCATTCATCTCTTGTTCTTGCCTTTATAATTCTAATTTCTCCTCCTGAAGCTGATGAAAATAATTTTTTAGCCTCATCGAGGTCAAGATTAGCGCTTGCAACTAATCTCAAAGGCTGTCTTTTGACTTTGAAATCTCTTATGGTCAGAGATGGTTTATCTTTTCGAAGTGTTTCAGAGCCAATCAATATTGCATCTGATGCAAGTCGTAATTTCTGAACTCTTCTTCTTGTTTTTTCCGAGGTAATCCATCTGGAAAAACCATTTGAATTTGCTATTTTTGCATCGAGAGAAATCGCAAGTTTTAAGGTAAGAAATGGATAACCTGTTTTAATCCATTTAAAGAATGCCTCATTTGCGTGGAAACAATCCTCTTCCATAAGCGGATGATGTACTTGAATACCTGCATTTTTCAGAATTTTTTCAGCACGTCCGGAATGTTTTGGATTAGGATCATCAATCCCGTATACAACACGGCTTATCCCGGCTTTGATTATAGCATCTGAGCAAGGAGGTGTCCTTCCATATGAAGAGCATGGCTCAAGGGTTACATAAAGGGTGGCACCTTTAGAATTTTTACCGGCTTTTTCTAAGGCAATAATCTCTGCGTGAGGTCCACCTGGAAATTCATGCCAGCCTTCAGAAATTATTTTGCCATCTTTTACGAGCACAGCTCCCACTACCGGATTAGGAGATGTTGTTCCTCTTCCCTTCTCAGCCAGACGAAGAGCATAAGACATATAATATCTATCATTCATAATTTTAAAAAGAAAAACGTTTTATCACTCAAAAATCTGAATATATTCTGAAAAAAATAATTTTCAAAAATATATATAAAGTAAAAAATGCAGTTGTTGCCATATTTAATGGCAAACAACTGCAAAGGGGAGGGAGAATATTTGGAAAATTACTTTACCTTCTCAATTTCTTTACCTGATTCCTTCCATCCTTTTATTCCATCTGGATACTCCATTATATTTTTATAACCGAGTTCAACTAGTTTTTTTGCAAGTTTTGCACTTGCTGGACACTGACGACTGCCACAATAAACTACTACTGCTTGATCTTTGTTAGGGATTGCTTTGTTTATTTCTTCTACACTATTCTCCGCAGAAAGGGAAGCAGCACCTGGAATTCTTGTGCCATCATCCCATCTTCCTGTTCTAGCGTCAAAAATTAGAGCTGATTTCTGGGATACAATTTTCTCTAATTCTTCAGTATTTATCATCTTTATTGCGCTTTCCTTATCGTTTGTAGGTAATTGTTCAGAGATTTTTCCAGAATCTCCAATGGCACAACCTTCTTTTTCGCTTCCAACGGCGCAATTTCCTGAAGGACAATCAGCCAGCGAAACGAATGGAACGACGAACAAGAAAACAACCATTGTTATTAACGTTTTCATTTTAGCACCTCATTTTTTTTATTTTTTTATTTCTCACCCTCACCTCTTTCTATTATACTTAATAGCACATATACTTTACTTTTCAAATAATAATTATAAAGATTTTTGAAAATATTCATAGAAATTGGGACATATAGTCTCATATATAGAGACATTTTTTCGCTTTTTTCTTGAAAAAATAAATAATATCGTTTTAAATAACTTCTTTATAATCAAGTATTTAAGAATTATTTTATAATTTTTGGCATAGGCTCTGCTAAAATTAAAGTAAAAAATTAGATAAAAATTAAAAAAAGGAGGTGTAGTATGATTAGAAATCTCATCAAAAGAGGACATGATGAAGGTTCTCTAAAGAAAAACATGAATCCTTTTGACGAATTGCATCGTCAAATGGATGCGTTGGTCAACAGTTTTTTCAGCGGAGCCGAATTACCATGGTTTGCTATGGGGCGGGGCGATGAAAAAACATTCTATCCGACTTTTGAGATTGCGGAGACTGACAAAGAATATCATGTAAGTGCTGAGCTTCCTGGTCTAACTGAAAAGGACATTGAAATTAATCTGGAAGACAATATACTCACCATTAAAGGCGAAAAGAAGGAAGAAAAGGACGAAAAGAAGAAAAATTATCATCTTTATGAAAGACGTTATGGACTTTTTAATCGTTCATTCACTCTGCCGGAAAATGTTGATCAGGAAAAAATTAATGCGAATATTAAGAATGGAGTGCTTGAAATTTTAATTCCCAAAAAAGAAATCCAGAAGAAAACGGCTAAGAAAATTGAGGTCAAAGGTAAATAAGGCAAAAATAGATAGAGGCAGCCTACAATTGCTGCCTCTATTCTGATTCTAATTTTTTAATAATATCTCGTAAGAGAGCTGCCCTTTCAAATTCAAGTTTTTCTGCAGCAAATAACATTTCTCTTTTAAGTTCTTCAATACTCTCTTTTCCTATTTCATTTAAATTTTCGACAATTTTCTTTTGTTTTCTTTCGGCGGCTCCTGAAATTGAATATATGGAAGTGTTTTCTCTAATTTCTTTTTTTATTGTTCTTGGCGTTATTGAGTATTTTTTATTGTATGTTGATTGTTTTTTTCGCCTATTTTCTGTGATTTTTATGAAATTTTTGATACTTTCAGTGATTTTATCTGCATAAAGAATTACTTTACCATTGATATTTCTGGCGGCACGTCCTGCTATCTGGATAAGTGAACGTTCAGAACGGAGAAATCCTTCTTTATCTGCATCAAGAATCGCAACTAAAGATACCTCCGGAAGGTCTATTCCTTCCCTCAAGAGATTGATACCTACTAAACAATCAAAGTTACCCTTGCGAAGTTCGCAAAGGATTTTCGCTCTTTCGAGGGCGTCAATTTCTGAGTGTATATATTGAACATTCAGATTTAAGTTTCTCAGGTAATCGCAAAGCCTTTCTGCACTTTTTTTAGTAAGGGTAATAGCGAGAGAGCGTTGTTTTTTTTCTGCGCATTTGCGAATTTCGCAAACGAGATCTTCAATTTGTCCTTTTAGTGGTCTTATAATGGGTTCTGGATCCAGTAGTCCTGTTGGACGAACTATTTGTTCTACGGGTTGGCCAGATAGTGATATTTCGTAATCTCCTGGAGTAGCTGATACAAAAATTGTTTTGTTCGAGGTTAACTCTCTGAATTCATCGAAAGTTAGAGGTCTATTTTCAAGTGCAGAAGGGAGGCGAAAACCATGTTCTATCAGTGTTAACTTTCTACTTCTGTCCGCTTTATACATAGCCATTAACTGTGGAATAGTTACGTGTGATTCATCTATTACAGTAATAAATTTTTCAGGGAAAAAATCTATGAGGCAAAAGGGTCTTTGTCCAGGCAGACGATTTGATAGATGAAATGAATAATTTTCTATACCTGAACAGTATCCTGTTTGTTGCATCATTTCTATATCAAACATCGTTCTCTGATATATTCGCTGCGCTTCGACGAGGAGGTTTTTGCTTTCGAAATACTTCACTCTTTCTTCCAGTTCAGCTTTTATCTTTTCAATTGCGATTTCGAGTTTTCGTTGTGGGATTACAAAATGTTTGCATGGGAAAAACACTACTTTAGTTCTTTTTTCAATTGTTCTTGCGGTTAAAGTATGATGCACTGAAATTTCTTCTACTTCATCTTCCCAGAAACTGACTCTTACGAAGATGTCCTTATTGGGTAAAAAAACATCTACAGAATCACCTCTCACTCTGAATTGTCCCTTTTGAGGAGAGATATCATTTCTGTCATATTGAATTGTTACAAGTGAATCTAAAAAAACTTTCCTTGAGATTTTTTTGCCTTTTTCGATGATGACAGACATTTCAGTGAAATCCTCCGGGGAGCCAAGCCCATAGATGCAGGATACACTTGCTACGATTATAACATCGCATCTTTCGATAAGAGAACTCGTTGCGGAAAGGCGAAGCCTTTCAATATCCTCATTAATGCTCGCATCTTTTGCTATATAAGTATCGGTTTGTGGAATATAAGCTTCTGGTAAATAGTAATCATAATAACTAATAAAAAATTCTACTGCATTTTCTGGGAAAAACGACTTAAATTCCGAGAATAATTGAGCTGCGAGAGTTTTATTATGGGATAGCACCAGAACCGGCATATTAAATTCTTTTATAACATTTGCTATTGTGAAAGTCTTCCCTGAGCCTGTTACACCTAATAATGTCTGATATTTCTTTTCCTTTCTTATTCCATCGACTAATTTTTTTATAGCTTCTGGTTGATCCCCGGCTGTTGGAAAATCTGCATAGAGTTTAAACATTATTCTAATTATATTTTAATCTTTAAACTTTCAATAAAATCTTAATGAGTTATATTAGAATTCTTTTTGTAAAAAAAACAAACATCTTTTCATCTTATTTTATGACGGATTTTATTAAAGTAGTTATTCTTGCACTTGTTCAGGGATTTACAGAATTTCTTCCTGTGAGTTCATCCGGACATCTTAGTATACTTGGTCATTTTCTTGGAATAAGAGAAGATTCCCTTCTTTTATCTGTTTGTCTTCACAGTGGCACATTAGTTTCAGTTTTTATATTTTATTTTCAAGAACTGAGAGAATTTTTTTCTTCGCGAATACTTTTATATTATCTACTAATCTCATCTTTGCCGGCCGGAATTTTAGGGTGTTTTCTTAAGTTTACAGGTTTAGGGTCTATTATATTTGAAAAGCCAATTTTTGCGGGAATTGGCCTTATTCTGACTTCAATAATTCTCTCTTTTTTACCATCAAAACCAGAGGAAATACCTGCGGGAAAAATATCAAAACTTAATTTTCGGCATGCACTTTTTATTGGGCTTGCACAAATGCTTGCTATTTTTCCTGGAGTATCGCGTTCTGGAACAACTATTTGCGCTGGAATAAAGCGTGGTCTGGGAGTAGATTTTTCCACAAAATATTCCTTTTTTATGTTTATTCCGGTTGTTTTAGGGAGCCTGATAATAGAGATATATACAGCCACGGAAAATGAATTCAAATTCAATGAAAATATCTTTAGACTATTTATTGGTTTTCTGCTTTCTGCTGTTGTAGGTTTTTTTGTAATAAAGATATTGATAAATATATTAAAAAGAGGAAAAATAATATTTTTCAGATACTACTGTTTAGGATTGGGTTCTTTTATATTGCTTTATCAACTATATGGATTATTGAAATAACACATTAATGTGTTATATTACGCTTCTTCAATTTTATTCTGAGGAAAATAAAAAAGATGAAGACGGCATTTTTTCCAGGCTCATTTGACCCTGTTACGTTTGGTCATCTTGATGTGATACAAAGGGCAGCCAATCTTTTCGATAAATTGATTGTTGCCGTTGCGTTAAATACATCAAAAGAACCAATGTTTAGTGTTGAAAAAAGGGTAAAAATCTTAAAGGCGTCATGTTCGTCGATAAAAAATATTGAGATTATCTCTTTTGAAGGTCTTCTGGTCAATGCAATTAATAAATATAATGTTTCTGCAGTAATCAGAGGCTTAAGGGCTATTTCTGACTTTGAATATGAATTTCAGATGGCAATGATGAACAGGGAAATAAACTCAAAATTTGAGACTATATTTCTGATGCCAAGTCCTCAATATTCTTTTGTAAGCTCCAGAATGATAAAGGAGATAATAAACCTTGGAGGAGATGTTTCCGCATTTGTCCCAAAAGCAGTAATAGAAGAACTCAAAAATTACTAATGAATTTTAAATTATTTTTTAACTTTAATCAGATTGAGAAATCACCTATTTTTTTTAAAGGGGTTGTATCATCTTCTGCATTTGATATCCAAGACGAAGAACTTACAAAATATCTTGAAGTTGAATATGACATACAGGTCAATCAGATTTCAGGAGGGGCGATCCTTTCAGGAGAACTTATTGTATCAACATCAAAACTTTGTCCAAGATGCCTTGCAGAATTTGATTACAAAATTAGCATAAAAGACGTTAATCATTATTATAAAAAAGAAATTGGTAGAGATTTTGATTTGATTCCTGACTTAAGAGAGGATATATTAATAGCTTTACCGTCAAATCAACTGTGCACAGAAAACTGCAAAGGACTTTGTCCTATTTGTGGAGTAGATTTAAATAAAAAAAAGTGTCAATGTAAAAGGGAAGTAGCAGTTGACTTTAATGATTCTGTGTGGAACAGGCTTGATGAATTAAAAATAAAGAGTAAAAAATCTAAGAAAATAAAGGGTGCATTCAATGGCAAATCCAAAAAGAAAAAAATCTAAGATGAAAAAACGTCAGATGAAGGCAGGAAGGCCTCACATAGAGATCCAAGCTCATTATTGCGCGTCATGTGGTAAACCAGTTCAGCCACATAGAGTATGCAAGGCTTGTGGATATTATTCCAAAGAACAAATAATCACACCAAAAACAAAAAAAACTTCTTAGGAAATGATGAAAATTGCTTTTGATGCGATGGGCGGTGATTATGCTCCAGATGCTGCAATACGTGGAGCAAAAGAGGCTTTAAAGAGCTATCCGTCTGTTCATCTTGCAATTGTTGGCAAAAAAGATAGGATAATTCCCCTTTTAAAGGAGAATGGGATCTACCCACATGAGCGAGTAGAATTGGTTAATACTGATGATGTTGTTTTAATGAGTGACCCATCAACTATTGCAATAAGATCTAAGAAAAATTCCTCTATAACGGTTGCCGCAACAGAAGTAAAAGAGGGCAGGGCACAAGCAGTAGTGAGTGCAGGACATACAGGAGCTGCTGTAGCGGCTACTACTGTTAGAATGAGATTACTGGAAGGAGTTGACAGACCAGCCATTGCCGCAATAATGCCGAGTGAAAGTGGGCCGTTTGTTTTAATTGATGCCGGAGCAAATATAGATTCGAAACCTATAAATTTAATTCAATTTGCCCTTATGGGGAGTATTTATGCAGAGGCCGCACTTGGCGTGAAAAACCCGCGTGTTGGACTTCTGAGCGTAGGGGAGGAAGATGTAAAGGGAAATGAACTTACAAAAGAAGTTTTTAAAAAACTATCTAAGATGAAAATTAACTTTATAGGAAATGTTGAAGGCAAAGTGATTTTTCAAAAATATGCCGATGTAGTTGTGTGTGATGGTTTTGTGGGAAATGTACTCCTGAAGGCATCTGAAAGCCTTGCAAAAGCAACCATGCGCTGGATAAAAGAGGCATTTTCAAAAAATACATATCGAATTGCAGGTGCTCTCCTGGCAAAAGAGGCCTTCAGAGAATTAAAAGAGATTGGCGACTACGAATCTTACGGAGGAGCTCCACTTCTTGGGGTAAACGGAATTTGCATAATTGGGCATGGTAGTTCTTCTCCTAAAGCATTTAAAAATGCCATAAGAGTTGCCGCTGAATTTGTAAATATAAAACTTAATGATAAGATAACAACAATGCTTCATGAAAATGGAGCATCCGTAAAGGATTTCAAACTTAATTAATATTTTTATCGGGAAATTTTCATATGGCAATAAAAATTGCAGGTACAGGTTCATATCTACCTCAAAAAGTGCTTACAAATCATGACCTCGAAAAAATGGTAGATACAAGCGATGAGTGGATAAAAACCAGAACAGGAATAGTCGAACGCAGAATTGCTGACACCTTAGAATCAAGTTCTGATATGGCATTCAAAGCATCTATTAAGGCTATGGAAATGGCCGATATAACAGCAGAAGAACTCGACTTCATTATTGTCGCTACGATTACAGGAGATAGAATAATTCCTAGTACCGCATGTATACTCCAGAAGAAACTCGGCGCTTCAAATGCTTTTTGCTTTGATATTCAGGCAGCATGTACAGGGTTAATCTATGCCATTGAAATAGCTAATTCGATGATAGCTTCTGGAAATAAATATAAAAGAGCACTTATTGTAGGAGTTGAAAAATTGTCTTCAATAACAGATTGGGCAGATCGCAATACTTGCGTACTATTTGGAGATGGAGCAAGTGCAATAGTGCTGGAAAAACGCAAAGGACATCATGATGTAGGAGGAATACTCGCAAGTAAATTAGCATCTAATGGTAATTATGCTGATATCTTGCAGGTGCCTGCTGGCGGCTCTGAAATGCCACTTACACATGAACTCCTCGATAAAAAGCTAAATACTATACGCATGGAAGGGCAGGAAGTGTTCAAATTAGCTGTTAATGAAATGGCTAAAGCATGTAAGGATGTTATATCTCAGACTGGAATCTCTGTAGATGAGATTCGATGGCTTATACCTCATCAGGCTAACAAGCGAATCATAGAGGCTGTTGGGACAAGACTCGGTATTTCACCTGAAAGAGTCTATGTAAATCTTCAAAAATACGGAAATACTTCTGCTGCTTCAGTTGGAATTGCACTTGATGAGATAGTCCGAAATAAACTCGTAGAAAGAGGTGATTATATTCTGGTAACGGCCTTTGGCTCTGGCCTTACCTGGGGCTCAACCCTTCTAAAATGGTAATTGATTT
>ERZ795046.1219-NODE-1219-length-27154-cov-140.303517_pt1 | contig 27154 bp, 23 predicted proteins | sample MGYA00375130_ERZ795046 | MGnify/ENA primary metagenome ERZ795046 (study PRJEB30175, sample SAMN05720202) | activated sludge metagenome | isolation source: anaerobic digester from wastewater treatment plant | place: Japan | collected 2015-05-15 ...
TCCAAGAGCGAGGGGTTGTTCGCATACCAACCCGCCATGTACCACTGGCCGTTGACCTTAATGTCCAGGGCGCCGGCGGGGATGGCAAAGGCCATGGCAATCGCCATCGCCATGAGTACTACGGTAAATTTCTTCATCCCTTTTCCTCCTTAAAAAGTGTTTTTCCGTTTCTCACTTGCCCCCCACGGGCATGTGGACTGGGGAGCACCTGTTAGACGCTTGAAAAAAACCTTTGAAAAACGAACCTGGGCGCCCCATCACCCCCTTTCTTTGCGAATATTTCCTTCGGATGGCCGCTTGCTAACACAAGCCTCTTTCCCTGTCAAGGGGTTTTCGACAATTCTTGCCACCCACCGGAAACGCTTGTCGCCTTTATTCTTAAGCAAGGTAAGTGCCACGGTGGGGGGCTTACGGTTAATAGTTTGTAAATGCAAAAGATTTCAAATCAGGGGTGGCGATAAGGCGGGGGCGCGCCTCCCTTTCTGACCACAGGCCTGTGTTTTTTTTGCCACAGGTCATCTGAACGCGGGTCAGGGGGCAAAGCGTAAAAATTTCTTGACAGTAGGTGCGTCTTATTATAGGGCGTAGGCGTTAATTTGGGCAGTAACAGGGAAAAACAAACGGAGGTATGGTAAAGAAATGGCAAACGAGAAAGTTCAGCTAAAGGAAGTTTATCCCGTCCCGGAAAAGATTAAGAAGACGGCCTACATCAGCGGTCGGGAAGCGTACGATCGCCTCTACAAGCGCTCCATCGAGGAGCCGGAGGCCTTCTGGTCGGAAATCGCGAAGGAATACGTCGAGTGGTTCAAGCCCTTCGACCGGGTCATGGACTACAACTTCGACGTGCGCAAGGGTGATATCTACGTAAAATGGTTCGAGGGCGGAAAGCTCAACGTCTCCTACAACTGCCTGGACCGCCACCTCAAGGTGCGCCCCGACAAGGTGGCCATCCAGTGGGAGGGAAACGAGCCGGGTGAAGATCGGGCCTTTACGTATCGCGAGCTCCACGCCGAGGTGTGCAAGTTCGCCAACGTCCTAAAGTCCTTGGGGGTGAAGAAGGGCGACCGCGTTACCATCTTCTTGCCCATGATCCCGGAGCTCGCCATCTCCATGCTGGCCTGCACGCGCATCGGCGCCATCCACAGCATCGTCTTCGGCGGGTTTAGCGCCGAGGCCTTGCGGGACCGCATCCAGGATGCCCAGTCGAAGCTCATCATCACCTGTGACGGCACCTTCCGTGGGGCGAAGGCGGTGCCCCAGAAGGATACGGCCGATACGGCCATCAAGGACTGCCCCTCCATCGAAAAGCAGATCGTCGTGCGCCGCGTGGGCGATAAGATCAAGTGTAACTGGAATGCGAATCGCGACATCTGGTGGGAGGACCTGATGGCGAAGGCCTCGCCCGACTGCGAGCCCGAGTGGATGGATGCGGAGGACCCCCTCTTCATTCTCTATACCTCCGGTTCCACGGGCAAGCCCAAAGGTGTCATGCACACAACGGGGGGCTACCTCGTGTACGTGGCCTACACCCACAAGATGATCTTCGATTACCACGAAGAGGATATTTACTGGTGCACGGCGGATATCGGCTGGGTCACGGGGCACTCTTACATCGTCTACGGGCCCCTTTGCAACGGCGCTACCTCCGTCATGTTCGAGGGCGTGCCCAACTATCCGGATATCAGCCGCTTCTGGAAAATCGTGGAGAAGTACAAGGTTACCATCTTCTACACGGCCCCCACGGCCATCCGCGCCATCGCCAAGGAGGGGGACGAATGGGTGAAGAAGGCGGACATCTCCACCTTGAGGATTTTGGGGACGGTGGGTGAGCCCATCAACCCCGAGGCCTGGAATTGGTACTACCACGTCATCGGCCGCGGCGAGTGCCCCATCGTGGACACGTGGTGGCAGACAGAGACGGGCGGTGTCCTCATCACGCCCCTTCCCGGCGCCATTGACATGAAGCCCGGCATGGCCACGGTGCCCTTCATGGGGGTCTGGCCCGTCCTGCTCGACGACGAGGGGAAGGAGATCGAGGAGGTAGAGGCCACGGGTGCCCTCTGCATCAAGCGGCCCTGGCCCGGCATCATGAGGGGCGTGTACGGGGATCCCAAGAGGTTCCAGGAGACGTACTTCGAGCAGTTCCCCGGCTACTATGTGACGGGTGACGGCGCCAGAAGGGACAAGGACGGCTACTACCAGATTACGGGCCGCATTGACGACGTCATTAACGTCTCCGGTCACCGTATGGGGACGGCGGAAATCGAAAGCGCCCTGGTTGCCCATCCGAAGGTGGCCGAGGCGGCCGTCGTAGGTTACCCCCATGAACTCAAGGGCCAGTCCATCTACGCCTTCGTTACCTTGAAGAGCGGGGTGGAGAAGTCCGAGGAATTGAAGAAAGAGCTCGTTGCCCACGTGCGCACCTTAATCGGGCCCATCGCCACGCCGGAGAAGATTCAATTCGCCGATGGCCTCCCCAAGACGAGGAGCGGCAAGATCATGCGCCGCATCTTGAAGAAAGTGGCGGCCGGCGACATCTCCGATTTGGGCGACACTTCCACCCTCGCCGATCCTTCGGTGGTGGACGATATCGTTAAGAACCGCGTCTGATTTTGATTAACGGGGGGGGAGGTCAAGACCTCCCCTCTTTTTCCAACAATACATCACGTCTGAATGGCCCCCAGGGCTCATTCGGGAAGGAGGAAGGTGTGAATATCATTGCATGCGTAAAACAGGTGCCCGATACGGAAGCCCAGATCAAGGTCAAGGCCGACGGGTCCGGCATTGACGAGGGCGGGATCAAGTGGGTTATGAACCCCTACGACGAATTCGGGGTGGAGGAGGCCCTCCGGCTCAAGGAGAAGTTTGGAGGCGAGGTCACGATTGTCTGCGTGGGACCGGCGCGGGCCATGGAAACGATCCGCACGGCCCTCGCCATGGGCGCGGACAAGGGGATCCAGATTGACGACCCGGCCCTCTATGAGGCAGATTCTTACGCGACCGCCGAGGCGCTCGCCGCCGCCATCAAGGGTCTTCCCTACGACATCATCTTCTGCGGCCAGCGGGCGATCGACGATGATTCCGGCCAGGTTGGCTCCATCCTCGCCGAGCTCCTCGGCATTCCCGTCGTGACCATGGTAACGAAGTTGGAAGTGGAAGGTAATTCCGCCAAGGCGACGAGGCCCATCGAAGGGGCCCAGCTCGTCATCTCCACCTCTCTGCCCTGCGTAATCACGGCCACGAAGGGGTTGAACGAACCGCGCTACGCTTCTCTGCCCGGTATTATGAAGGCGAAGAAGAAACCTGTGGACATCAAGAACGCCGCTGCCCTCGGCATCTCGGTAGCCCCGAAGGCGAAGGTGGTGAAATTTGTACCGCCGCCTGCCAGACCTCCCGGAAAGATCGTCTGCGCTGACGATACGCCCGAAGGGAAAGCGGCGGAGCTCGTCAAGCTCCTCAGGGAAGAGGCCAAGGTTATTTAATCACGCGTGAGGGAGGAATGAAAAATGGGTAAAGGAGTATTTTTCGTAGCGGAACAGAGAGATGGTGCCCTGAGGAAGGTCAGTTTCGAGCTTGCCAGCACGGCACGCAAGCTGGCCGACCAGCTGGGCGAGGAAGTCGGAGCCGTGCTCTGCGGTTCGGGCGTCGAGGCGATGGCGGCCGAACTGGCCAAGTATGGGGCCGACAAGGTTTTCGTCGTGGATAACCCCGCCCTGGAGCCCTATACGACCGGTGCCCATGCCCAGGCCGTGGCCCAGGTGGTCAAGGATAACAACCCGGCCATCCTCCTGTGTGCCGCCTCGGCCCAGGGGAAGGACCTCTCCGCCGCCCTGGTGGGAAAACTGGCCACGGGCATGGCGACGGACTGCACGGACCTGCGCATCGAAAACGGCCGCCTGGTCGCCGTTCGCCCCATGTACGCGGGGAAGTGCTACGGGGAAGTGGTGATTGCCACCGATCCCCAGATGGCCTCCCTGCGCCCCAACGTGTTTCCCGTGGTGGAATGCGCCAAGGCGGGCCAGGTAATCAAGGTGGATGCGGCCCTGGGTGAACTGAAGACGAAGGTGGTGGAGGTCCTCAAGGACGCAGGCGGAAAGATTGACGTAACAGAGGCAAACATCGTCATTTCCGGTGGCCGTGGCATGAAGGGGCCGGAAAACTTCGTCATCCTCGAAGAACTGGCCGCCCTCTTGGGCGCCGCCGTGGGTGCTTCCCGCGCCGCCGTGGATGCGGGCTGGCGTCCCCAGTCCGACCAGGTGGGACAGACGGGGAAGGTGGTATCCCCCAACCTGTACATCGCCTGCGGTATTTCCGGTGCCATCCAGCACCTGGCGGGCATGAGTTCTTCCAAGTACATCGTCGCCATCAACAAGGACCCGGAGGCCCCCATCTTCCAGAAGGCGGATTACGGGGTGGTGGATGACCTCTTCAAGGTCGTACCGGAAATGACCAAAGAGGTGAAGAAACTTTTAGGCTAATTCAAATGCTTCGGGGGGCGGTTGCTCCGCCCCCCACTGATTGGAGGCACTATGGAACTTTCCCATTTTAGCGTTGGCCATGAGGGCAGGGAGGTGTTCTGGAATGCCGAGCACTTCGAACCGTTTCTCTTTCTCTTTACCTTCATCGCCCTCGTTATCTTTGCCTACGGCCTCTACCGAAGGTGGCTCATGTGGTCCGCCATCGGAAAGGCCGAACCGGAAGACCGGACGGACAACTGGAAAATACGTTTAAAGAACCTCCTGGTAAACGGTCTCCTTCAAAAGAAGGTCCTGGAGGATGCCTATCCCGGCATCATGCACGCCCTCATCTTCTTTGGCTTCTTGCTTTTGTTCTTCGGGGCGGCGTTCGATGCGAGCGAGTTCCACGTTGCGGAACCCTTGGGTTTTGCTTTCCTGACGGGGAAATTCTACCTCTTCTTTTCCTTCCTCATGGATCTCGCAGGCTTGGCCATCCTCGTGGGCGTGTTCATGGCCCTAAACCGCCGGTATTTGACCAAGCCGGACCGGTTGGGGTACCGGGGTAAACCGGATAATACGCCGGATGATGCCATTGCCCTCCTCCTCATTGCGGGCATCGTCATTACGGGATTCTTCATCGAGGCCTTGCGCATCACCGTCACGTGGAGGCAGACCCCCTGGGAGGTCTGGTCGTTTGTAGGGTGGACGCTCGCCTCTGCGATGAACGGCATCTCCGAGCCCACGGCACGGGCCCTCCACAAGGGCCTCTGGTGGGTCCATACCTTTCTCGCCCTGGGATTTATCGCCTATATTCCCTTCTCCCGACTTCTCCACATCGTTACCACGCCGGCCAACTACTACATGGCTACCCTGCGCCCCACGGGCACCGTCGAACCCATCCGGGACTTCGAGAACGCCGAGTCCTTCGGGGTGGGGACCATCGAGGAATTCACGTGGAAACAGCTCTTCGACGGGGATGCCTGCACGCGTTGCGGGCGCTGTCAGGATGGGTGCCCGGCCTATCTCACGGGTAAGCCCCTTTCTCCCAAGAAGCTCACCCAGGACCTGAAGACCTACTGGGTGGAGAAGGCCCCCGCGGCGATCGCCAAAAAGAAAGAAGAACTCCGGGCGAAAATAGCCGCCGGGGAAGAGGCGGAAAAGTGCACCAAAGTCCTGGCCTGGCTCGATAAGGTGGACCAGGCGATAGATAAATACCTGCCTTACCGCCCCGAGGTGGGAGAGAAGGCGCTCGTCGGTGAGGTCATCGGCCTTGATGAGCTGTGGGCCTGCACCAACTGCATGTACTGCATGGAGAATTGCTCCGCTGCCATCGAGCACGTACCCAAGATCATCGGCATGCGCCAGTACAAGGTGCTCATGGAGGCTGACTTTGCCCCCGAGCTGCAGCTCACCTACCGGAATATGGAGAACAACTCCAACCCCTGGGGTGTGGGCTCTCACTTAAGGGGTGAGTGGGCGAAAGATTTGGGTATCAAGACCCTGGCGGAAGATCCCAATGTGGAGTACCTCTTCTACGTAGGCTGCGCGGGCTCGTTCGACGATCGGGGCAAGAAGGTATCTGTAGCCTTTGCCAAGATCCTGCAGGCCGCGGGCGTAAGCTTCGGTATCCTGGGGGCCGAGGAAGGTTGCTGTGGCGATTCGGCCATGAGGGGTGGAAACGAGTATCTCTACCAAACCCTGGCCCAGACCAACATCGAGGTCATGAAGGGCTACGGGGTGAAGAAGATCATCACCACCTGCCCGCACGGTTACAACGCCCTGAAGAAGGATTATCCCCATTTCGGCGGGGATTTCGAGGTCTACCACCACACGGAATTCATCGCGAAACTCATCGCCGAACGCAAGATAAAGCTCAAAAAGTCGGTAGCCGATTACGTGACCTACCACGACTCTTGCTTCCTCGGCCGGTATAACAACATTTACGCTGAGCCGAGAAAGATCCTCAAGGCGGTGCCGGGTCTTCAGCTGCTGGAGATGGAGCGAAACTTGTCCAAGAGCTTCTGCTGCGGTGCCGGTGGAGCGAGGATGTGGATGGAGGAGCACGGCGACCGGATCAACGACGCCCGGGCCAAACAGGCCATCGAGACGAGCGCCCAAACCATCGCCGTGGGTTGCCCCTTCTGTTTAACCATGATGAGCGACGGCCTCAAGACCCACGGAAAAGAGGAAACGATGAGCGCCCTCGATATCGCGGAAATCGTCTGGAAGGCCATGGATTTGGAGGAAGAGAAGGCCCCGGCCGAGGTGTGTCAGACTTGATGATTGAATGAAGCGCGCCGCTTGGGGAACCCCCAGGCGGCGTTTTATTTTTGCAAAATCTCGAGAAGCTCCTCGGGATGCTCGACGAGAAAGTCGGCACCCGCTTCTGCGAGGCGGTCTTTCTTGTGCCATCCCCACGTGACGGCGATGGTCTTTACCCCGACGGCCTTTCCCTCCTTGATATCTCCCGCCGTATCCCCGATGTAGTAAGTATCTTCCCCCTGGGCTTCGGCCTTGGTCCGGGCGAGATTTATCTTCTCTTCCTTGCTGAAAGCCGTCTCGGCCCCCATGATGGCCTGAAAGCAGGCTAAAATCCCCGCCTCCTGCAATAAAGGTGCAATCGATTCCTGGGAATTGGAGGAAATGACGATGAGGGGGTACCTTTGGGCCAGCGATCGTACGATGGGTATCATGAAGGGATGCACGTGCCTAAAATTTTTGGGCTCGGCTACGGCCTTAATAGCTACCATAAACTGCGTTAGGTCCACGCCCTTCTTTACGAGGGAGGCGTAGAAGTTGTCCTCGAAGAGGGTAAGGTAATCGTCCACGGTTTGGATCAGGTCAAGTCCCATGTAATTGAGGGCACCCTTCACCTTTTCGTAATAATAGTTGAGCGATTCGACGAGGACGCCGTCGTAGTCAAAGAGCAAAAGTTTTCCCATGACACATGTCCCTTTCCATGAGGGTTTTCCCGATGGTTTCTAAATAGGGGGGATGGATGATGCCCCGCTCGGTGATGATGGCACCGATCAAGCGAAAAGGGGTCACGTCGAAGGCTGGATTGGCCGCTTGTGCCCCTTCGGGTGCCCACCTTTTCCCGCTGATCGAGGTAACCTCTTCTTCCGGCCGCTCTTCGATGACTATCTTTGCCCCGTCTTCGATGGCGGGATCCATCGTGGACGTGGGGGCGGCAATGTAGAAGGGGATCCCGTGCGCTTGGGCGAGGACGGCCAGGCCGTAGGTGCCGATTTTGTTTGCCGTATCACCGTTTAAGGCGATGCGGTCGGCCCCGCAGAGGACGAGGTCCACTTTGCCCTGGGCCATAAAGTAGCCCGCCATGGAATCGGTAATGATGGTGAAGGGGATGCCCCATTTCTTAAGCTCCCAGGCCGTAAGGCGCATGCCCTGAAAGACGGGTCGCGTTTCGTCCACGAAGACCCTTATTTCCTTCCCTTCTTCCCAGGCGGCGCGAATCACGCCTAAGGCCGTGCCGTAACCCCCTGTGGCCAGCGCGCCGGCGTTGCAATGGGTAAGGATGGTGCATTTGGGAGGAATGAGACTTTGCCCATGGCGGCTCAAGGCACGGTTTGCCCGGATGTCCTCTTCGAGGATGCTTTTCGCCTCCGCGATGAGGGCTTGCTTCCCCTCTTCGATGCCTTTTTCAATGACCGCGAGGAATTTTGCCCTCATCCTTTCTATGGCCCAGAAGAGGTTGCGCGCCGTCGGGCGGCTTTTGCCGATAAGGAGGCAGATCTCCTCAAAGGCGGTTTTCGCCTCGGCCGCGCTTCTGGGATGAACTTGCTTGAACGCCAGCGCAATGCCCATGGCGGCGGCGATGCCGATGGCAGGGGCGCCGCGGATGGAAAGATTTTTAATGGCGCTTATGACTTCGTTTATGTTTTTCAAGGTCAGGTAACGCTCCTCGTGGGGCAAGGCCCGCTGGTCGAGGATTACCACCCCTTCTTCGTCCCAGAAGATGGGTCGGATCTCTTCCATGGGTAATCAGATGGCCTCCGGACGCTCGAGTTCGGCGGGTGAAGAGACGAACTCTATCTCCCTCGGTACCTTGTACGGAGAAAGGTAGAGGCGGCAATGCTGGAAAATCTCCTTTTCCGAGGCCATCTTTCCCGCCTTGAGAAGTACTTTCGCCTTCACGACCTCGCCTCGCAGGAGGTCGGCCTTGCCCGAAACCACACAGGCCTCGACGGCGGGGTGAAGCAAAATGGCCGTCTCTACCTCCTTGGGGTAGACGTTGAAGCCGCTGGTGATGATCATCCTCTTTTTGCGGCCCGTAAGGAAGATGTAACCGTCTTCGTCCATGTATCCCAAATCCCCCGTGTGCAGCCATCCGTCCCTGATGACCTGCCTGGTGGCCTCGGGGGCCTTGTAGTATCCCTGCATCACGTTTTCGCCCCGGAAGACGAGTTCTCCCACCTCGCCTGCAGGTAAGGTGTTACCTCTTTCGTCGACGATCCTCGCCTCGGCCCCGGGAATGACGGGGCCGATGGAGCCGGGCTTTTGCTTTCCCTTCAAAGAGGTGACGGCGCAGATGGGCGAGGCCTCGGTGAGGCCGTAGCCTTCGAGGAGCGGGATACCAAAGCGTTCTTTAAAGGCGGGGATGTATTCGGCCGGCATGGGGGCTCCGCCCGTCATGCAGAATTTGAGGGCCGAGAGGTCGTACTTTTCTGCCCCTTCCTGCCAGAGCATGCCTAAGAAGAGGCGGGGCACACCGCAGAAGTACGTCACCCGTTCCCTTTCCAAGGTTTGGAAGACGGCCTCGAGGGAAAACCTCTCTAAGAGGACCGTGCTTCCCCCCACCCTCATCACGACAAGGAGGTTCGCCGCGCAGCCGAAGGTGTGGAAGAACGGTATGACGGCGAGATTACGGAACGATTCGTCCGCATCGAAGAGGAGCTTAAGGAGCACGGACTGGCTGAGGAGATTCCCGTGGGTGAGAACGGCCCCCAGCGGGCGTCCCGTGAGACCGGCGGTGTACACCATGGCGGCGGCATCGTCTCGCCCGATGGGGGGGAGGGGTAGGTACTCGGGTGCCTTTTTCGTTATCTCTTCTATGTCGCCCGTGGTGAGGAGAAATCGGCAGTTGGGGAGCTCGTCGCGAATTTCCAAAAATCTCTTCGCCATCCCCTCTTGGGTGATGAGGACTTTGGCCTCGCTGTTTTCGAGGAGATAGTGAAGCTCGTAGCTCGTAGATTGTACGTTCAGGGTGACGGCCACGGCCCCCGCCATCTGCGCGGCAAAGTAGGAGAGGGGAAATTCCGGGCAGTTGGGAAGCATGATGGCAATCTTGTCCCCCTTCTTAAGGCCTTCACTTGTGAACCATTCGGCCAAACTCAGGGCGGCCTGGTAAAATTCACCGTAGGTGTAGCTTCTCCGGTCATGGGTGATGAAAGGCCGGTCGCGGTGAAGCGAAACGGTCTCCTTTAACATGTCTCGCAAATTGTTCATGAACTGGGGGCTCCCTTTCGTTTTTAACGCTGCCATCTAACACAGATTTTCCCTTTTTGCCAGATGGGAAGGAAAAATTTCTTGCCGCCGGAGGGAAAATAGGCTACATAAAGGACGCAAAATCATCGCCTAAGGAGGTCACCGTTATGAAGAAGCTATGGTTTGTCTTCCCGCTCGTCATAGTATTCATCGCTTCGTTGGCTTTTGCCCAGTCACCTATCGGGCAGTGGAAAACCATTGACAAAAGCACGAAGCAGGAAAAGTCCATCGTAGAAATTTACGAATCCAACGGTATGCTCTTCGGCAAGATCATCCGTCTCCCCCAGGAGAAGGATGGAGGTGCGGGGGTACTTTGCACCAAATGCGAAGGAGAGGAGCACAACAAGCCCGTCGTGGGGATGGTCATCATTAAGAACATGAAGAAAGAGGGTGACCAGTATACGGGAGGCACCGTCCTGGATCCGGATAAGGGCAAGACTTACAAGTGCAAGATCAAGGTGATCGAAGGGGGCCAAAAGCTGGAAGTTAAAGGTTGCATTGGCTTCCTCTGCAAGGCCACTTACGATTGGGTAAGGGTAAAGTAAAAAGAACTCTGGAAAAGGCCTCGGGGGGGCGGGGGAGCTTACCGCCCCTTCCGACATTTCCTCCCTTTTTCCGGGGGGCTAAACGCTATTTTCTCTTAGCTTCCTCCACAGGGTGACGCGGCTTATCCCCAAAATTCTCGCCAATTCGTTCTTATCGTTTATCTGCCTTTGCAGGGCGAGGATGAGGTGCCTCTCCATCTCTTTCAAATCCCCGATCTTTACCGCAATTTTTACGGTGTTTTCCTTCGATTTATCGGGGGCTTGACTTCCCAACATGGAGGAGAGAATCTCCTCGGTACGCTTCGGCTCGAAAAGGCCAAAGAGCACCACATAGCTTTCGATGAAGTTTTCTAATTCCCTGATGTTACCCGGCCAATTGTACAGTTGCATTTGCCTCAGCATATTTTTCGATAATTTCGGCACAAATTTGGCGTATTTCTTACGCATTCTGTCCAGGATGTTGTCGGCGAGCAAAGGAATGTCTTCCATGCGTTCTCTGAGGGGGGGTATTTTCAGCTCGAGGATCTTGAGGCGAAAGTAGAGGTCGATCCGGAAGGTGCCTTCTTTAACCAGTTGTTCCAGCGGTCTGTTGGTGGCGGCGATAATTCTTACGTTAACGGGGATCAAACGGTCTCCGCCTATCCTTCGCACCTCCCTGTGTTGCAAGACCCTCAGAAGAGAGGCCTGAAGATGGGATGGGATCTCGCCTATCTCGTCCATGAACAAGGTGCCATTGTGGGCAATTTCGAATAGCCCCTGCTTTCCGCCTCTGATGGCGCCGGTGAAGGCACCTTCCTCGTAACCAAAAAGTTCGCTCTTCAATAGCTCGTCGGGTAAGGACAGGCAATTTATGGCTACGAACGGCCCTGCTTTCCTGCCGCTGGCCTCATGGATGCTGTGGGCGAAAAGTTCTTTTCCCACCCCGCTTTCCCCCGTAATGAGGATGTTAGCATCGGAGTTGCTAAATTGTTTGGCTAACTCTATGATTTCTTTCATGGATTCGCTTCGGGTAATTATGTCTCCAAAGTGGTAATGAGTCACGAATCCTTTTTCGTGGAGTTTTCTTCTTACGTTTCTTTCCTTCTGCTGCATTTCGGATAAATCGTCAAAGGTGATGAGTGATCCCACGTTGATGCTGTTTAGGTATAGTTTCCTGCTGTTTAATATGATCTCGGTGTTGGGGGTCTTTACCAACTCTTCGCTAACTTCCTGTCCCAGATAAATTTTTCTCATCATGCTACTGGGAACGATGTCGGTGATGTTTTGTCCCATTAAAGAGCTTTCTGCCTTCAATATGAGCTCGGCCTTCTTGTTACATAGACTTACTTTTCCGTTTTGGTCTAAAACGACCACCCCCTTGTCTGTAAGGTCGAGGATCGTATGGAGAAACAGGTTGATTTCCCTGTCCTTCTCACGAATTGATAACACTTCCTCTGCCTTCTGAAGGGCGTTGAAGATGGTCTCCATGTTTGTCCGGAGCAGGATGCCCCTCATGCCGTTTTCTTGGCATGCCCGACAGGTTACGATCCCGCCAAAGAGGGTATGGAGCCCGAGTTTCTTGGCGATGCGTACGTTGTTTATAATGTCTTTCCCGTTTTTGTAAGTAAACTGGTGGATTCTTGCATTCAGTATGTGCTCCATCGCCTGAATGTTGTGAGAGGTTTTGTGATAAGTTACGAGGCCGATTTCCGGCTCCCCTTTCCACAGAGATTTCGTGTCGCACATGGAACAGAGGACATCGAAAGAGGTGATTTCTGCATTGAGAACAGGGAGGTCTGTATGATTCCTTATGATATCGGCGGTGCCACCTCGGCTTATGAATATCTCGGTTCCTGAATCGATGAGACCTTTTATGATGGGTATTGCCTCTTCGAGGCAGGCATCTACGACTCGTATGTTGAGTTTGGCCAATTTCGCATAGACATCCGGTCGCAGGGGCTCCGGCGTAACGATGGTTACCTTTTGGGAAAGGAGTCCCCCAAAGTCCCTCATAAAATCCTTTTTGGTCATGTGCATTATCCCCCCTTGACATAGACGCCCTCGCCTAGACGAAGGGTCCTATATCAAAAATGAAACTTGGATGAAGCTCTCCTTTCAAATGGGAAACATAAATGGGGCTCCGTGTCAAGGGGCAGACGCCTTTTTAAATGATGGGGCCGTTTGAATTGGGCGTTTCTTTAGATAATTCGGCGCTTAAGCTCGTATCTCCTGGGGGCATTTTCAATCGGGCATGGCGATTGCTCATTGATCGCAACCGTCATTCATAATCAAAAAAATTTAAAGGGGGGATTTGAGATGACGGAAGAAAAGATGGACAAGACGGGTATGCGGGTGGCGATAGCCATCTTCGTGGCTTTGACGGTGGACGGCATGGATTTGCAGATGCTCGCCCTATCTTTGCCTTCCATCATGAAAGAGTATAACGTATCAACTATCATGGGAGGGGCATTGGGTACGTATACCCTATTGGGTATGGGTATCGGGGGGATTTTGGCCGGTTGGCTCTCGGATCGATTCGGGAGGGTTCGGGTTGTAAAATGGGCCGTTTTGACCTTTTCGCTGTTTACGGCCTTGATAGGTGTTTCCTCCTCTTTCACGCAGGTTGCATGCTTGCGGTTCTTATCCGGCTTCGGCATCGCTGCCCTCTACAGTGTGGGTACATTATTGGCGGCCGAGTACGTGCCAACGAGAATAAGAACGACGGTTTTGGGTACGCTGCAGGCAGGTTGGTCCGTAGGCTATGTCCTGGCTGCCATCCTTTCATCGTGGATCCTGCCGGCGATGGGTTGGAGACCTTTATTTTTGATGGCCATCGTACCGGGGATAATCTGTCTCCTCCTCATGATTGGCATGAAGGACCCCGAAAGCTGGTTTGCTGCCCGCACGGTCGCCAAGGCAGCGGAAAAGCCCCAAAATGAGTTTGCCCTGCTCTGGCAGAATAAGTCGATTAGATGGATATTCCTTCTTTGGTGCTTCACCTCTATTATGCTTCAATTCGGTTACTACGGTGCCAATACGTGGTTACCCAGCTACCTTGTTAAGGACCTCCATGTAAATCTCAAGAGTATGGGCTGGTATGTAGCGGCCACTTATACGCTGATGGTGGTCGGAAAAATAGTAACCGGCTACTTGGGGGACATCTTCGGACGACGGGTTATGTGGGTACTGGCCGGTATCTGCACGGCCCTTTATCTGCCGGCTGTAATTTATTTCGCGACCCCCGGTAATATAGCTTACTTGCTTCTCTTCTTCGGATTCCTCTACGGTGCACCGTATGCAATCAACTCAACTTACATGAGCGAAAGCTTCCCCGCCTCCGTAAGGGGGACGGCCGTGGCAACTGCTTACAACGTAGGGAGAATCGGGTCCACCATATCCCCGCTGGTCATTGGTATCGTGGCCAAAAGCTATTCGGTGGGAGCAGGGCTTGCCATCTTGGGGATTTCTTATGCGCTTTGCGGATTGATTCCCGGCCTATTCATCCGAGAGAAGATGTTCGATCCGAAATCGACTAAAGAAGAAGATATTAAGGCCTGAAGGTAGAGAAAGGAGGATAGGTGATGATGGGAGATGCCATCTGGACAGAGTACAGAAATAAGTTGCGTTCGGCAGATGAAGCCGTTAAGGTTGTGAAATCCGGTGATTGGGTGTTCTACAGCCATTTTGTCATGTTCCCTGAAGTATTGGATGCCGCCCTTTCGAAGCGGGTGGGGGAAATGGAAAATGTCAGTGTCGTGGTATCCACCGGCATGCACCCGGCACAAGTTGCCATCCAGGACCCGGAACAGCGCACTTTTACCTACTACTCAACATTTTGCAGCGCCAACGACCGCCAACTGGCCAAAAAAGGCCTCTGCTACTTTATCCCCGGTACCTATAGAGAGGAGCCCTGGCGCATAAGGATGGGTTTTTATCCCAAACCCACCGTGGCGATGGTAAAGACCACTCCCATGGATAACCATGGATTCTTCAATTTCGGCACCTCCTGTTCTTTTATAGGCGCTGCAGTAGAAAAGGCGGACATTGTCATCGTGGAAGTGAATGAGGCCGTGCCGAGGTGCCTGGGGGGACATACGGAAAATGTACACATCTCCAAAGTGGACTACATTGTCGAGGTTGGTAAAAGGCCATTGGCACAGGTACACAAAGTGGAACCGAAAGAAGAAGATAAGAGAATAGCCGAGCTGGTGGTAGAGGAAATACCGGACGGGGCGTGTCTGCAGCTGGGGATAGGGGGTGTTCCCAATACGATAGGTCATTTGATCGCCGATTCCGATTTGAAAGACTTGGGTGTTCACAGCGAGATGTTGTGTGACGCCTTTGTCGAACTGTTCAATCGGGGGAAGATTACCAACAAGTATAAGTTCACGAACAAAAACAAGATGGTTTATACATTCGCTATGGGTTCGCAGGAGCTTTACGATTTCCTTCATGACAATCCGGCCTGTGCCACTTTTCCGGTTGATTACACGAACGCGGTGGAAAACATTGCCTGCAACGACAACATGATAAGTATTAACAACGCAGTCCAGGTTGACCTATACGGTCAGGTTTGCTCGGAAGCACTGGGAGGAAAACAGATCTCGGGCACGGGGGGCCAATTCGACTTTACCTACGGTGCCTCGAACTCCAGAGGGGGCAAGGCTTTCATTTGCCTTCATTCCACCCGGCTGGTCGGGGATAAAAAGGTATCGCGCATCGTGCCTGAAATTCAGGGCCCCTGCACCGTGCCGAGATCCTGCGTTTTTTACGTGGTCACCGAGTACGGCAAGGTGTGCCTGAAGGGTAAATCGGTGTGGGAGATCGCGGAAGCGGTCATATCTATTGCCCATCCGGATTTCCGCGAAGATCTCATCAAGGCCGCAGACGCCAGGGGTCTTTGGCGACGGAGCCATAAAAAGGCTTGAAAAAGGTTCTAATCGGCAGGATTCGAGCGGAGCCCTCGAGGGGGTTCCGCTTTTTTGTTCTTTATTCTTGGGGGTTCTTCGTCATTTCGAGTACAAGACGGTACCTTGCGACCTTTTCCTGGTGACGAGGCGATTTGCCTAGGGCCAAGGCCGATAAACCTAAGGTAATCAGGCGCCAGCGGGCTTTCCATCTTTCCCGGCGGTAGATGCGCCTTAAGGTTTCCGGACGATAGTGCTTTTTGTAAAATAGATACTCGGCAAGAGTTTTTTTTACGGCTACCTCCGGTCGCGAAGAGGCGCTTTCGCTCCCTCCACCCCAATGATAGACCTCGGCCTCGGGGATGAAACCTACCTCGTAGCCCTGCTCCCGGATGCGCCAGCAGAGGTCTTCGTCTTCGCCGTAGAGGAAGAAGTCCTCGTCAAAACCCTTGATTTCGTCGAGGATTTTTTTCCTGGCAATCATGAAGGCCCCCAAGACACAGGCGATGTGGCCCGAAAGCCCCTTCGTTTCCCCGGAAGCGTACTTTTCCCCGGGGTAGCGGTAGGAGATGGATTCCTGCTCACTGCCATCCGGGTTCAGGATGCGCCCTCCGGCGATGCCCACTTCCGGATGGTGTTCCATAAACGTGACGGCCTTTTCTATGGCCTCGGATTTTACCACCGTGTCGGGATTCAAGAAGATCACGTACTCTCCCCGGGCCCGGGCGAGGGCCACGTTGTTCGCCCTCCCGAAGCCTAAATTTTTTTCGTTCTCGATCAGGATTACCTCCGGGAATTGGTCCCTTATCATCTTTGGACTGCCGTCGGTGGAGGCATTATCCACCACCAGAATCTCTTTTTCGCCGCCGGCCCTTCTTAAGGACGCAAGGCAGGCCTTCGTCAGCTCTAACGTGTTGTACGAAACGATGATGACGGAGACTTTCATTGAATCACTGTTTATCCGCGATTTTTTCTGATATAAGCACAAGAGATTGTGGACTGCAAGCTTGGATGGTCTTCGGTATGGAAAAATTGCCTCTTTCGGTTGCCATCATCACCTTAAACGAGGAAGGAAATCTTTCCCGTGCTTTGAAAAGCGTGGCTTTTGCATCCCAAGTGGTGGTCGTGGATTCAGGGAGCCGCGATCGGACCATAGAAATAGCCCAAGAGGCCGGTTGCGAAATATATGAAAGGAAATGGCCGGGCGGGTTTGGGGCGCAGAAACAATTTGCCCTCGACCAATGCCGACAGCAGTGGATACTCCTCCTCGATGCCGATGAGTGCATCCCCCCTGAAACGGCGGACCGCATCAGGGAGATCTGCCTTGCCCCCGTGGGCGAGGTGGTAGGCTACCGTTTTCCCCGGAAAAACTTCTTCCAGGGGCGATGGATCAGACATGCCGGCTGGTGGCCGGATCGGGTGCTTAGGTTGTTCAGGAAAGGTAAGGGGCGGATGACCCTGGCCACCGTTCATGAAGCGGTTTGGGTGGAGGGCAAAGTGGTTGACTTGCCTACCCCCATCGAGCACTATACGGAAAGTGACCTTTCACGGATAGTGGAGAAGATCAATCGTTACTCTTCCCTCGGGGCCGAGGAGGCCTTAAGGGAAGGGCGTACCTCGACGGAGATGGGGGCCTTTTTCCGCGCCGCCGCCGCTTTCTTCCATAATTACTTCCTCCGGTTGGGCTTTTTGGACGGCTACCCCGGCCTTACCCTGGCGGTGACGGATGCGGTAAATAAGTTCTTCAAGTATGCCAAGCTATCCCAGATGGCGCGAAAGAAAAACGCATAGATGGACGTCTCCTTCATCATCGTCAACTGGAATACGCGGGATTTACTGAGGGCATGCCTAAAATCCGTCTACTCGACGGTGAAGGGCCTGAAGTTCGAGGTATTCGTAGTCGATAATGCCTCTGACGACGGCAGTGCAGAGATGGTAAGGAGGGAGTTTGCTGCCGCTTGCCTCCTCGTAAATGTGGAAAACAGGGGATTTGCAGCGGCCAACAACCAGGCCTTGAACCTCATGACGGGCCGTTATGCCTTCCTCCTCAACTCCGATGCCCGCCTCACCGAAGGGGCGGTGGCCGAGCTCTTTCGGTTCATGGAAGGGCATCCCGAGGCCGCCATGGTCTGCGGGCAGCTGCTCAACGAGGATGGATCGAAACAACGCTCTTTCGCTTCCTTCCCCACGCTCCTTACCCTCCTTACCAACGAATCGCTCCTCGAATTTTTGTGTCCCCGCCGGTTTCCGTCCAAGCGGCGCCGCTACGAAGGGCCCATAGAAGTGGATTCTTGCATCGGGGCGGCCGTGATGGTGAGAAAGAAGGCCATCGATGAAGTGGGGGGGCTCGATGAAAGGTACTTCTTTTTTTTCGAAGAAACCGATTGGGCTTACGCCATGCGAAGGGCGGGCTGGAAGATATATCACGTGCCGACGGCGTTTATTTATCATTTCCAGGGGCGCAGTATCGGCGATACGTTCGGCCCTCGCCTCGAGTTTTATCGGTCTCGATACAAGTACTTCGAAAAGTGGTATCCCCGACCGTATTATCGGGCGGTACGCATCTTGATCTGGGTACGTCTTTTAATTGATTGCGTAGGAACGGGCATTTTCTGCCTTCTCACCCTGGGACTTAAAGGGGAGATAAGAAAAAAATGGAGCCGCTACTTGAGATTGCTCGCCTGGCATTTGAGGGGTGAAGGGTGATGAGACGGGCGCTCGTTGTCCAATTGGGGGATATAGGCGATGTCGTCTGGAGTCTACCCACGCTGGTGGCCGTGAAAAAGGCCCACCCCGAAGCGGAAGTCTCCCTCCTCGTAAGGGAGATGGTCGGGGACCTGCTCGCGGCGGAGGATTACCTTCATCGCATCTGGTATGTGCCGGAAAAGAAGGAAACGGATGGATGGGCGTACCTCCTGAGGCAGATTAAGCTTTTGCGAGATCTGCGGAAGGAAAAGTTCGACCTGGTCGTGGACTTAAGGACGGGGGACCGGGGGGCGGTACTTACCCGCATGACGGGAGCCCCCATCCGGGCCGGCATCGTCTGCGAGGGGGCTTCATGGCTGAGGAACGCCATGTTCAATCATTTGGTTAAACCGGTGGAACTTAAGCCCCGGCCGCTCGGAGCCGCCGAGCAATCCCTGAGAATCGTAAGGGCCCTCGGGATTCCTTCCGTAGCGCATGTGCCCACCCTTCATGTTTCAGAGTCAGGCGCAAGGGAGGCAAAAACGCTGCTTGCCAGGTTGAGGGGGGAAGAAGGAAGGCCGTTTGTGTCGGTGAACATCTTTTCTCGCTGGGCGTACAAGGAATGGCCTCTCGAGAAGTGGGGGGTGTTGATGAAGAGGATACGGGAAGAGATGGGTTATCACGTGCTCTTGGTGGGCGCGCCCAACGAGAGAGCGAGGGCCGAGATCTTTTCCGGATGGGAGGGGGTGTTCAGTGCCATCGGTGAGACGACCCTGGGGACGCTCGCCGCGGTGCTCAAGTTAAGTTCCCTGCACGTAGGGGTGGACAGCGCGGCGCCCATCATTGCCGCGGCTGTAGGCACGCCGACGGTAACCATTTACGGCCCCAGTGATTGGCGGGACTGGGCCCCCGTGGGCGAAAGTCACCGGGTCGTTTGCGCCCCCATGGATTGTGTTCCCTGCCACCGGAAGGGCTGCCACGATCGCGGGCAAAGCCCGTGCCTCGAAGCCGTAAGCCCCGATGACGTGATGAAGGCTATTCAGGAATTGGTTTCGCCTCTTCCACGAGCATGATGGGGATATCGTCCTTAATCTCGTAGAACAGGCGGCAACGGCGGCATATGAGACCATCGCCTTTTTCCGTGAGCTCCACTTCCCCTTTGCACTGGGGGCAGACGAGGATTTCGAGTAGCTCCTTGCTCAGCGCCATTTTAAGACCTCCTTTCTTTCGTTGAACACTTCTTCCACGTGGGAAAACACATCCTCCACTTCGATATCCGCCATGCACTGGTGGTGGGGGCAGTTTTTGAGCAAGCACGGGCTACAGGAAATAGGGCTACGCAGCACCCTATGTCCTGGGCCGTAAGGCCCCGTACGCTTAGGGTCTGTCGGGCCGAAGAGGGCGACCGTGGGTGTACCTACGGCCGCGGCGATATGCATGGGGCCCGAATCGGTGGTAACGACCAGTAGGGCATGGCGATAGATTTCCGCAAGTTCCCGCAGCGTCGTCTGGCCGGCGAGGTTGATGGGTTTTCCCTTCATCGCGTTTTCTATACGCTTGATATACGCCTCTTCCCTTTTACTGCCCGTAAAGACGACGGGAAGACCGAGGATATCCATTATCATGTCCGCCAGGCGGGCGAATCTTTCTTCTCTCCAAAGCTTTGTCGGCCAAAGGGCGACGGGGTTTACGGCGATGAAGGCGTTCGCACCCATGATGCCCGCCGATTGAAGGATGGCCGAGGCCGACTCCTTCACCTCGACCGGGGCAGGGATGATGAATTCAACCGGTGGATTTTCCCAGCCAAGGTAACGGATGAAATCGAGATAGCGATCGACGGCGTGTTTCCCCATGTCTTCCGTTATGCGTTCTGTGTAGAAAAGCCCGCTTAATTCCTGCATGCTTCTGAAACCTATCTTCCTTTGACTTCGGCTGAAGGCGGCAATAACCGCGCTTTTGAAAAGGCCGTGGAAGTCTATGGTGAGATCGTATCGGCGGTCTCTTAAGGAGGAAATAAAAGCCTTCATTTCCCGCCTCGTTTGGGGAAGGGAGAGATTCCTAAGCCATGTCTTGCGGCGGGAGATGATGATGCGGTCGAGGAAGGGGTGGCCGGCAATCAAATCGGCCGCCTCTTCCTCTATGACCCAGGTCAGATGAGCATCAGGGTACATTTTCCTCAGGGCGGCCAGCGAGGGAAGGGTGTGGACTACATCCCCGATGGCACTCAGTTTAATCAGGCAGATGTTCATGGGCAAGGTCCCTTTCGATCCATTTAGCCGCCTCGAGTAGATCTGGTGCCCGGAAATCGGGTTCCCATTTGGTGATCGTAACCTGGCTCCCATAGCCGGTGGCGACAAGAATGCCCTTCCCCCCCACGCGCTTGATCAACTCGATGTCCTTTTCCTGGTCGCCCACCATGTAGGAGGAGGCAAGTGCGATCCCCCACTTGCGGGCAGCTTTAATCAGCAAGCCCGGCTCCGGTTTGCGGCAGGCGCATTTTTTCAAGTAGGGGCCTTGGCCTTCCGTGGGATGGTGAGGGCAGTAATAGAAATCGTCAAGCCTGGCCCCCCGCGCTTGAAAAAGGTGCTTTATATGGTCATGCACCTGTCTTACAAACGCCTCGTCGAAAAATCCCCTGGCGACACCGGACTGGTTGGTTATGACGATGACCTTAAGACCGAGGCGGTTTAGTATCTTTACGGCATCAAAGGCTTCCGGGAAGATCACGAGCTTGTCGAGGGAGTTTAGGTAGCCCACCTCTTCGTTTATGGTGCCGTCCCGGTCGAGAAATACGGCGCGAATGTGTTTCACCTCTTTTCCTCCCAGAGCTCTTTTACGGCAGAAAACACCTCTTCCACGTGGATTGACTCCATGCAGCGGAAATCCGAGGGGCAAGAGGCTTTGAGGCAAGGGCTACAGGGGACGGGATGATAGATCACCCGCGAAGCACTTCCGACGGGGCCGGTGGCTTCGGGATTCGTGGATCCGAAGAGGGCAACGACGGGTATACCTAAAGCGGCGGCCACGTGCATAAGCCCCGAGTCGTTGGTGACAAAGGCCCGCAGGCGGGCCATGATGGCCATGGCCTCCGTAAGGCTCGTCTTTCCGGCCAAGTCTATCGGGGGACGCTGGGTGAGACTCTTGATTTCTGCCGTCACCTCTTTATCAGCTTTAGAGCCGAACAAAAGGACCTGCGCCGAAAGGGATGCTGATAGGAGATCGGCCAGGGCGGCAAAGCGTTCAGGAAACCACCTCTTGGCCGGCCCGTACTGGGCGCCGGGTGCCATGCCGATGAGATTCCCTTCCGGCAAAGGAAAAGGGATATTCCCAGGCGGCACAATGCGCGGCGTATGGTCTGCCACCGCCACCCCCAGGGCCCTTATCATTTCGAGGTAATAGTGAACCTGATGCAACCTGTGCACAGATTTCTTCCGGCGGACAGCATGGGTGAGAAGAAAGAGGCGCCCATCGGTATCGTAGCCGGCCCGGATGGGGATGCGGGCGAGAAAGGCGATGATGGCCGCTTCCATGGCGTTCTGAAAGAGGATGGCGGCTTCGAAACCTTCTTCCTGCAGGTGGGCACATAGTTTCATAAGCCCCCCGATTCCCTCGTGAGGTCCCGGGTCTTCGTAGATGAATACCTCGTCGGCCAGGTGTGATAGGCGATAAACATCGGCCACCCAGGGCTTGGCCAGAACCGTAATGTGGCCTTCCGAAAAGGCCCGGCGCAAGGCCTGGAGGGCAGGGAGGGTCATGACGGCATCTCCAATCCAATTGGCCCCCCTCACGAGCACCTTCTTTATCCCCTTTAAAGGCAGGGACTTGCCCCGCCATACGGGCAGAGGGGTGGGCAATCCTTTACCGATTTCCATCTTTTTTATCCAGCTGGCACATTTTTGTTTTCCACCTCTGGTGGAGCCAGAGCCACTGGTCGGGGTACTTAGTGACCATCTCCTCGAGGATTTTTGCCACGCGCTGAGTGTTCACCTGGAGGTCCCTTTCGTAATCACCCGTGTTTTCTGCTGTAAAGGGGGGAAGGAAGATCATGCGGTATTTACCACTTTTCAGGCGCGGCATGAAAACGGGGAGAATAGGGGCACCGGTGTGCATGGCCAGGGTGGCGAGCCCCGTCCCCGTGCAGGCGGGCCGGCCAAAAAAATCTACAAAGACCCCTTCCCGCGTGTCCACGTTCTGGTCGTTCAAGATGCACAGCACCTTGTGCTGGTAAAGGGCCCTCAAGGCCTTTCTCATGGAGCCTTCTTTCGTAAGGAGGATGTTGCCCGGGTAGGATCGGACGAAGGTAACGATCTCGTTGAGCAAGGGGCTATCCAGAGGCCGGTACATGATGGTGAGAGGTTCGACGGCTTGGGCAAAGGCGACGGCCATCATCTCCCAGTTCCCGAAGTGAGAGACGCTCGCTATGACCCCTTTGCCGGCGCTTTTGGCCTCGTAGAAATAATTTAGGCCTTCGAACTCGACCCAGCGGCGGTAATTTTCTTTGGTGATGAAGGGAAGGTCGAAAAACTCGGCCACGACGACGCCTAAATGCAAGTACACCCGGCGGGCCAATTTTCTTATTTCCTTGAGGGACTTATCGGGAAACGCGTGATAAAGGTTGTGAATGGTAATGAGGCGGTGGCGGGGGAAAAGGTAGTAAAAGAGCAGGGCGGCAAGACCACATCCCGCCTTTCGCCCGATCCGGGGCGTTATTTTCCCCAAAGCAAGAAAGATCTTTACTGCCCGCGTCTTTTCCATGTTCCTATCACATCCAGGATTTGCCTGCTTAAGGTGTCTGCTCCTTCTTCTATTTTCATCTCCACCTGAAGGACGGCAAGATGGCCGAGTTCCCCCCCCTGGGGAATAACCTTGACCGCATCTTTTTCCGTCGTGCAGATGATCTCGCAGTCCGTCTGGGCGGCCACTTGCTTTATGTTCTCCAGGTCCCGGTCCTGATAGCGGTAGTGGTCGGGGAAGGCAAGGAAGTGCTCGACTTGGGCCCCCGTTTCTTTCAACATCTGGAGGAAATACTTAGGTGCGGCAATGCCGGCGAAGGCAAGGATTTTTTTCCCTTGGAGCGCGGCGGGTGGTTTCAATTCCCCCGTACCGGGGAAAAAAAAGGCCGATGCTTCGAGCCGGGCCGTAAACGAGGAAGATACATGAGGGGATGGCGTTTCTCCCCCTTTCCTCGTAAGGATGACGAGATGGGCCCTCTGGACGGATTCTTTCGGCTCCCTAAGGGGACCGGCGGGAAGAAGGCGGCCGTTTCCGAAAGGGCGGGCCGCATCTAAGAGGAGCACATCCAAATCACGGTAGAGGCGCCGGTGTTGGAAGGCGTCGTCGCAGACGAGGCAGTCGGGGAAGAATTTTTCGATGGCAAGCTTGCCTGCCTTCACACGATCCCCCCCGATAACGACGGGCACGCCGGGTAGTTTTTGCGCCATTAAAAACGGTTCGTCACCCGATACCTGGGGGGGGAGGAGCATCTCCCTTTCCGTGGATACGACGCTAACCCCTTTTTCCCCCCGACCCTTATAACCGCGGCTCACGATAACCGGCCGAAAGCCTGCCTCTCGGATCATATTTGTCAGGAAAATGGTCATGGGCGTCTTCCCTGTACCGCCCACCGAAAGGTTGCCGACGCTGATTATAGGGCAGGGCAGTCGGTAAATGGGTAAAAGTTTTTGGTCGTAGAGGTAATTTCTCAGGCGGACGGCCGCTTCGTAAAGGCAGGCCGCGGGATAAAGAAACAGGCCCGCCAACCCCAAACTTTTGCGCTGCCAGATCTCGAGGAGCAGATCCGCCCCTTTCATAACACCTCATGGGGGATTTCGTCTCCCGCAAACTGGAGGAGGTACAGGCGATAGTATTCCCCGCGCTTCTCAATGAGGGTTTCATGGGTGCCTTCCTCCACAATACGACCCTCCGAGATGACCACGATGCGATCGGCGTTCCTTACGGTGGAGAGGCGATGGGCAATGAGGATGGTGGTTCTTCCCTCCATGAGTTTTTCCAGGGCACCCTGAACCTCTGCCTCTGCTTCGGTATCCAGGGAGGAAGTCGCTTCATCCAGAATGAGGATGGGCGGGTTCTTGATGAGCGCCCGGGCGATGGATATTCTTTGCCTTTCCCCACCCGAGAGCTTCGCCCCCTGCTCCCCGATGATGGTATCGTAACCGGCGGGGAGTTGCATGATGAAATCATGGGCATTGGCGGCTTTGGCGGCGCTCACGATTTCTTCCTCCGAGCGGGAGATATCGCCGTAGGCGATGTTGTTTCTTACCGTGTCGTTGAAGAGGATGGTCTGCTGCGTTACCATCCCGATCTGGGCGCGCAGAGACTCGATGGTCACGTCCCGGATATCGTGCCCGTCGATCAAGATGCGACCTTCCGTCACTTCGTAGAAGCGAGGGATGAGATTGGCGAGCGTAGTTTTTCCTCCCCCGCTTGCCCCCACGAAGGCAATAATCTCGCCCGCCTTGATGGAAAGGTTTATCCCCTTGAGGACGGGCTTATCGTCGTAGGCAAAGGAAACGTTTTCGATTTCGATACCCTGGGAGATGGGTGGCAGATCGTAGGCCCCGGGTTTGTTCTTGATCTCAGGCTCATGGTCTATGATCTCGAATACCCGCTGGGCCCCGGCAATGCCCTGCTGAATCGTGTTGTTGACGTTGGTGAGGCGTTTGATGGGTTCGTAGAGCATAATAAGGGCGGTGAGAAAGGAAAAGAGGTTGCCCGGCGTGGTGACCCCGCTTATGACTTGATAGCCCCCGTAGAGGACGATGGCGGCAATTCCCAGGCCCCCGAGAAATTCCATGACGGGGCTCGCGATGGCGTTCACGGATACGGCCTTGATGTAGAGGTTGAAAAGCCTTTCGTTCTCCGTCTGAAAACGGCGATTTTCGTATTCCTCCATCCCGAAGGCCTTCACGATTCGGGTTCCCGTAATCGTTTCGTGGAGGAGGGTGTTCAAGGTGCCCATGGTGATCTGGGAGCGGCGGGAGATGCTGCGCATCTTCTGCCCGAACGTGGCGATGGGGTAGGCCACGAGGGGAAAGATGACCATGCCCAGGAGGGCGAGCTTCCAATCCCGATAGAAGATGACGAAGGTAAGACCCATGATGGTAAAGGAATCTTTGAAAAGGCTGGTTACCGCTTCGGATACGGCCCCCTGGATCGTTGCCACGTCGTTGGTGATTCGTGACATGAGGACGCCCGTCGGAAAACGGGAGAAGAAGGAGAGGGATTGCATCTGGATCTTCCGGTAAAGCTCGTTGCGTAAATCCGCAATGATGCGAAGGCCGATGTATTGCATGAGCCTCGTCTGCATGTAGGAGGCAAAGCCCTTAAGGAAGTAGAGAATGACTATGATGAGCGGGATCCAGACGAGCATCTTCACGTTTTTCTTGAGAAATATCTCGTCGAGGGCGGGCTTTACGAGATAGGCTAAGGCCGAGGTGGTTCCACCCACGATGAGCATGCAAAATAAGGCGATGATAAATCGCTTAAAGTGAGGACGGGCGAGTTTCAGGAGCCTTTTAAATGTTTCCATGACCTATCATCTCTAAGGCGAGGGCCGCAGCTTTCTTTGCGGCCCCTCCCCTTCCCAGTCTTTCCCTTATCGTCTTTAGTCCTTCTCTTATTTCCCTTACTTTGGCCGGGTCGTCAAGGATAGTTTTTACCGTTTCCGAAATGCCTGCGGGTGTGCATTTTCCCTGAATGAGCTCCGGGACCAAATTCTTTTCCGCGATAATGTTGACGAGCCCAATGTTTCTTACCCTGACCACCAGGCGTCCGATAAGGTACGTAAGCCGCGAAAGACGGTAAACAATGCACATGGGTACGCCCATCAGGGCCGACTCCAGTGTCGCCGTACCGGAAGCGACGATGGCGAAATCGGAAGCGGCCAGGACGTGGTAAATTAAGCGCCCCGGCACGAGGGTTAAGTCTTCTTTATAAGGACGCGTCATTTCCTCCACCTTCGATTGGTTTAGCGTTTCGGCGCAGGGGATTACGAAGGAAGCCGTGGGGTAGTGTTGCTTTAACCTGCCGGACGCTTCCAACATGATGGGTAAAAGCCTCTCCACTTCCTTTTCCCTGCTTCCCGGAAGGAGGGCAATCACGGGGAAGGCCCCTTTCAGGTTTAGGGTGTCTTTCGCCTCTTCCTGGGTACCATCCGGCCTGACCAGATCGAGGAGAGGATGGCCGACAAAGGTACATTTCACGCCGGCTGATCGGTAGAGTGTCTCTTCGAAGGGCAGGATTACCACCATGTGGTCTACCCATTTGCGGATGCTTCTTATCCTGCCCTTCCGCCAAGCCCAAACTTGGGGGCTTATGTAGTACATGACTTTCAGGCCTGCTCTCTTTGCATATCGGGCAAGGGGCAGGTGGAAATCGGGATAGTCGATGAGGATAACGAGATCCGGGCGGCGCCGGCGTATTTCTCTTCTTACACGCCGCATGGTGGAGAGGATGGCCTTCAAGTGGGAGGCGACCTCCGTTAGGCCCACCACCGCCATATCGGAGATGTGCGCGATGAGTTCCACCCCGGCCTCGGCCATTTGTCTGCCCCCCATGCCGAAGAGGCGTGCTTGGGGGGCCAATACCCTTAAAGATTTCACTAAGTGGGCGCCGTGAAGGTCCCCAGAGGCCTCGCCGGCCGAGATGAAAATAGTGGGAGCCGACTTATTATCCCTCATCGTACCTGGTCGGGGCTTGTTTTCATGGCATCGAGAATGTCCAGGGCGAGCTTGAGCGCCTGTCTGCCTTCCTCTCCGCTTACGGGTGGTAAAGACCGGCTTCGGCAGGCTTCGACAAAGGCCCTGATCTCTGCTTCCAAGGGATCGTAAGGGGTGACGTCCACCCGGTTATCCGTGATGCGGGGGCGTCCCTTTTCGTCGATTTCCCTTTTCAGGGAGACAAGCTCTCTCTTCCCGTAGTCCACGGCGTGGTAGCCTTCCTCACCGAAGAATCTGATTTTCTGCAAGGTCTTTTGCGTAACACGGCTTGCCGTGAGATTGGCGACGCAACCTCCCTCAAAGACCAGGCGCACGTTGGCAATATCCACCTTGTCCGT
>ERZ795046.1251-NODE-1251-length-26622-cov-80.008017_pt1 | contig 26622 bp, 25 predicted proteins | sample MGYA00375130_ERZ795046 | MGnify/ENA primary metagenome ERZ795046 (study PRJEB30175, sample SAMN05720202) | activated sludge metagenome | isolation source: anaerobic digester from wastewater treatment plant | place: Japan | collected 2015-05-15 ...
TTAATTTAAAAATATGTCAAATCGTCCATTGTCTCACCATGGTAATTTTTATTTTTCGTTGACGATTGAAAACTCTTGTGGTATAGTAATAGTATCCAGTTTGGAAGCCCCCTATCATAACACTTTTGGACTAAGCCATGCAGTATTTTGATACTCACGCCCATATAGGGCTCATCTATGATGACCCTATTGAACAACTTATTGTTATTCAAGAAGCCCGGCAAGCTTCGGTGACCCGGATTGTTTCGATTTGTAATAGTTTGCACGACTTTGTCCAGGTATACGAAAACCTGAAATCGGCGACGAATGTCTACCATGCGGTAGGGGTTTCTCCGTCGGAGGTGCAAAATCCAGGTAAAAACTGGATTCAAACAATCGAACAGAGCGTGCGGCTCCCGCGGGTGGTCGCAATCGGAGAGATTGGGTTGGATTATTATCGAAAATTTGGTGATAGAAAGTCTCAGATTGAGCTTTTTATCACCCAGCTTGAACTGGCGGCAAAATTGGATTTGCCGGTGATCATCCACAATCGAGAGGCCGGTCAGGATGTGCTGGAGATTTTGCGGGACCGTCTTCCTCCAAAAGGAGGGGTGCTCCATTGTTATTCAGAAGATGCGGCCTATGCGGAAAAGGCCCTGGATCTGAATGTTTACTTTAGCTTTGCCGGGAATCTTACCTATCGCAATGCGAGGAACCTCCACGAGACGGTCAGGGTATTGCCGCTGGATCGAATCTTGATAGAATCGGAGAGCCCCTTTATGGTACCCGCCGAGTTCCGGGGTAAGCGCAACATGCCGAAGTACCTTCCCAGCACGGCCCGCTATCTTGCGACGATGCTCGATATGGATGAGGAAGAGTTAGCGGCCATTCTCTGGGAAAATTCGAACCGGTTCTTTGGTTTGCCTGCGTAAGAATTCCAGGAAGGGCGTATTTTTCGCTATGACTCGTTTCTTATATCATCCCCTGCGGATTGGCTCGGTGAATCTGGAGGGGAACCTTTTCCTTGCCCCTGTCGCCGGGTATACGGACCGGGCCTTCCGTTCTGTCTGTGTAGAAGCAGGGGCAAATCTTACCTGCACTGAACTGATTTCTGCGGAGGGCCTTGTGCGGGACTCAAAAAAGACTGCCCAGATGCTCCTGCGGGCCCCCAATGAGCGTTGCTATGTGGTTCAGTTATTTGGTTCCGACCCGGATACTATGGGCCGGGCGGTGGCATTCCTTGAGCCCTATCATCCAGAAATGGTGGATATCAATTGTGGTTGCCCTGTTCCCAAGGTGGTAAAGAGTGGGGCAGGAGCTGCCCTGTTACGGGATCCGGACCGGCTTGCAAAGGTGGTGGAATCGGTAGTTCAGGCTTCTCAAAAATATCTGGGGGGAGTGCCGGTAACGATAAAAATTCGTTCGGGGTGGGACGAAGCATCAATCAATTATCCCCTCGTGGCTCAGCGGGCTCTAGAGGCGGGGGCGGCTGCCATAGCCCTCCATGCCAGAACCCGGGCCCAGGGTTACGCGGGCAAAGCTCAGTGGGAACATATTGCCCACCTTGTGAGCCTTGTAAATATTCCGGTTGTTGGCTCGGGGGATCTATTTACCCCGGAAGATGGCAAACAAATGCTGGAACAAACGGGTTGCGCGGCCATCATGTTTGCCCGGGGGGCTATGGGAAACCCCTTTATCTTTACCGAGACCCGACAGCTTTTAGAAAAGGGCTATTACGACCCTGTTCCGGTAGAACAACGGCTTCAATGGGCCCTTCGTCAGCTAGAACTGAGGGCTCTGGATGTAGGGGAAGATATAGCATGCCGGGAAATGCGCAAGCAGTTTTGTGCGTACTCTAAAGGCATGCCAGGGGCATCCCATTTGCGGAATGCCTTTGTTCAAGCCAAAACTATAGAAGAATATCGGCAAATTGCATCCCAGGCCTTTCCGCATATGCATTTTTAACTAAAAATTTATTAAAGGCCCTTGCATTTTATTAAAAAATGGAGATAACTGTATAGTAAAATTTTGTACTTTCTAAAAAGGGGTGATATAATAGAGACCATGAATAAATCCGATTCGTCCCAGGAGCTCCCCGCTGAACTAGTGGAACATGTGTATGAGCCCTTCTATGTGGATTACGAGAAACAGATTTATGATTTGAAACAGCTCCTGGAAATCTCGAAAAGTTTGAATTCTACCCTGGATTACACGATTCTTATCGATTCTATCCTCTTTATATGTATGGCCCAGATGAAGGTTATTCGGGCGGCTATCTTTGCAAAAAAGAATCTGGACGCTACGGCCTTTTCATTACAGCGTAACTACAAAGGTTTTGATGTAGACCACTCCCTTGATTATTCTATACCGGAAGATCATAAGCTCATCACCTTCTTTTCTCAAAAGTATGGTTGTTATACCCTGGAAGACATCCATCGAGAGTTGGGGCCCTTAGAAGGTCTTGAGCACATCGAACGGCTTGAACCCAGTTTGCTGGTTCCCTTAAAGGCAAAGGGCCAGATTAATGGTATCCTTATGCTCGGGGAGCGGATCGATGAAAGTGATTTTGACCCCTATGAACGGGAATACCTCTTAAACATTGCCACCCTTGCGGCTATTTCAATAAACAACGCCTTCCTGTTTGAAATGACCACCACCGATATGATGACTAAGCTCCGCATGAAGCATTACCTGTTTACGGTGCTTCAGGAACGGTTCAATAATTTTGAAAATCCCCTCCGTAATTTTGGCATAATCATGTTTGATATCGATTTCTTTAAAAAATTCAATGATACCTATGGCCATACCTGTGGAGATTATGTGCTTGTTCAAGCGGCCCATATCATTGCCGACCATATTCGTTCTACTGATATTGCCGCTCGTTTTGGAGGAGAAGAATTTGTAGTATTAGTGGTGGAAGAAAATCCTTCTGCGGAGATTCAAAAGATATCTTTTCAGATTGCCGAACGAATTCGGCAAGCCATAGAACAGGCGCCCCTGGAATTTGAAGGACAGAAACTCCATATCACTATCTCCGGTGGCATCGCTTGTTATGATCCGCTGGTGGATGCATCCCCAAAACAGGTGGTGGATCGGGCTGATCGCGCCTTGTACCGTTCTAAACAAGAAGGGAGGAATCGGATTTCCATCGATGTGCCCCGGAACTGAAAAGCTCCCTGGGATAGCAGCTTCTTAATTAAGGGACAATTTTTTGTTGACCTGAAAAGCGTTCTTGCCGTATCTTTGTATCATGCTTGTTCAGTTTATCCGGAAACCGCTGCGCTATCGATATGATAATGTGGTGTTAATCCTTATCGGAATTAACCTGCTTGTTTTTTTGGTACAGAATCTGGTTGCTCAGGCAACTTCGTACCTCGCATTAAATCCCGTGGCGATGGTGCGCTTTGGTATGTTCTGGCAGCCCCTGACGTACATGTTTACCCATGGGAGTATTTCTCATCTCCTTTTTAATATGCTGGGCTTGTTTTTCTTTGGAACCCCCATGGAACGCCATGTGGGCTCCAAGGAGTTTCTGCTCTATTATCTTGTTACGGGTATCCTGGCGGGTCTTTTTTCGCTGGGGGTTTTTTTGCTCACCGGTTCCTATTTTACCTATCTGGTAGGGGCTTCCGGCGCAATTTTTGCCGTGCAATTGGCCTATGCGACCTTTTTCCCTGATTCGGTGGTTTTTCTCTGGGGTATCCTTCCCCTGCGGGCGCCGGTGATGGTCCTTGGTTTTACCGCCCTGGAACTTTTTTCTGCCATTACGGGCACCCAGAATGGGGTAGCCCATGTAACCCACCTGGCGGGTTTCTTGTTTGGCTGGCTGTATTTCCTGGTTCGTTTTGGGGTTAATCCCTGGAGATATCTGGTGCGTCGCTCCTAGAATGTTGAATGGTAATAGAGGGAGTGAGCGGGGGGCGTTGAACCCTAAAACGAGCTACCCCACTGAATCCCCAAAAATTGGGTGGGCGCGAATACACAGGGCGGGGTAAAAAGAGAAAGATGGCGCTTTTCTTTATAGTATTTTTTGCTTTAATCTTTTCTTCCCCTATGGATGCCCAAACGGTGGTGCGGGGCGAGGTCCGTATCGATTTAGAACCGGTATATCTTTCGTTTTTAGAAGAACATGGTCCATTAGATACGACCGTTGCGCGCCAGCGAGCCCTGGAAGAGGCCTTTCTGAATGTTTCTGCCCACATTTATGGCTGGCGCTTTGCCTATGAGATAGGCGAGCGGGCCCGACAGATTGAAGAAAAGCTCGAGCTATTCTCAGAGGGCACTATCCGCTGGGGGGATCCCCGCTTTTCTGTGACCGATGCTCGGGTAGAGGGATCTACCTTTGCCATCTGGGTAGAGTACCGACCGACCCCCGAAGAAGAGCGCCGGCTTGCTTTCTGGAAATCAGGGCAGATCCTTCTTTTACAAGGGGTGGGGACCGGAGCTCTTTCGGGGCCCGGCCCTGCAGGGGCAGAGGCTGCTCCCAATGGAGGTGGCTTGCCCACAGTACCGGGGGCTTCTCCCGGCGAGGAGGGGGATAACTCTTTGAGGAAAGGCCGCTCCACCGGCGGGGCTAGTTCCGATTCCCCGGAGAAAAGCGCCCTTTCTTCTCAAGATGGGCTTGCCGCCGGAGGTTGGGCGCCCGTTCCGGGACCCTGGTACGATGGTAAACGCCGGGCCCTGGAGGATGCGGCCCGGGCCGCCATTCGGGCCTACCTGCGAAAAACCGAGCGAAACCGCCCAAAGGAAGCCCACGGATACATCGCCCTCGCTTCCTTTCCCCGCTATTGGATACAGGCGGGACGCTGGACATGCCAGGCCCGCTTCCGGGTTATTATTACCGATGTGGTTCCCTTCGCGGTGCATTAATGGCGCGAGAGACGTAAAGAGGTGGAACTACTCTTCTTTTGGGGCCTGTCGGATTATTCCCCAATGATTTTTACCAGCACCCGTTTTCGGCGCTGACCATCAAATTCACCATAAAAGATTTGTTCCCAGGGGCCAAGATGCAATCTTCCCTGGGTAATGGCGACGACTACCTCTCGTCCCATAATTTGCCGCTTCATGTGGGCATCGGCGTTGTCCTCGCCTCGGTTGTGGTAATACGACGAAACGGGCTCATGGGGGGCTAGCTTTTCAAGCCAGATATCAAAGTCGCGGTGGAGTCCACTTTCGTCATCGTTAATAAAGACACTTGCCGTGATGTGCATGGCGTTTACCAAACACAGCCCTTCCTGAACCCCCGAGGCCGCAACGAGGGCTTCCACCTGGTCTGTTATGTTGATAAATTCCCGGCGTTGTTTTGTCTCAAACCACAATTCCTTCGTTAAGCTCTTCATAGGGTAACTATAAAACGCAAGTCCTTAAATGAAAAGCGGCTCCTTGCTTGGCGCGTGGCGGATTAACAGAACCGGGGTTGCCTAGTCTCCAACACCGATTCAGGATGTGAGGTAAGCTGTATCAGGAGGGAGTGAAGCTACAGGCGGGCTTTCTTCTTCCTCTCTTTACAGAGGCGCCCTTCTAGGATACGTTAGATGGTATAGCACATTGGTACGGGAGTTCTCATGGATATCCAGAACACGGTAAAGAACCTGCATCCCCTGGAGGTGCGGATTATTCGGCAGTACAAAAGGGGGGATGAATTAAGTATCGAAAAAGTAGAGGCAGAGCTACAGTTTAAGCCGGGCAATGGGAATCAGGCCCTTTCGTGGCTCCTGGGAAAAGGCTTGATTCAGGAAATCCGGCGGGAACCACTTGTGTTTTTTGAGTTAACCGAATTGGGGGAGCTCTGGGCCCGAGAGGGAACTCCGGAGGAACGAATTCTGCGCCTTCTTGCCCAGGAAGGGGCCCTGACGATGGGAGAACTTGCCCAGCGCTTGAAGCTGGAAAACAAGGATGTGGGAAGCGCCTATGGCCTTTTGTCAAAGGCAAACCTGGTAGTAATGGATGAACAGAAGCGGGTTTGCCTTGCTCCAGGCTGTAGCCTCGGGGCGGATGGTTTACCAACCGCAGGACCCGGAAGCCAGCGACTCCGGCTGATTCGGGGGCTCCTCGAGCGGGCGCTAAAGCTCCGGGAGGGAACCGGCAAAGGCGAAGACAGCAGTGGTTTGCTAAAGGAAGAGAGTCTCTCCCCGGAAGAGCGGGAACTTATGAAGAGTATCGCCAAAAAGCGGGGGGCCGCCGATAGCGCTTTCCGCATTGTGGAACGGGAAAAGGTGATTTACACCTTTACGGAACAGTGGCAGGCGGTGTCCCAGGCCCTGCAAGAGGCGGGAATCACGGGAGATGAAATTGGCGCCCTCACCCCTGAACTGTTAGCCAGTGGGGCCTGGAAAAATGGCCGATTCCGTTCGTATAACATTCAGGTGCCTCCTACCCGTCTTTTAGTGGGCCGCTCTAACCCCTACGCGCGATTCCTGGAAGATGTAAAGGACAAGCTGGTTTCCCTGGGTTTTGAAGAATTTGATGGATCCCTGGTGGAAACGGAATTCTGGAATTCCGATGCCCTTTTTATGCCCCAGTTCCATTCTGCCCGGGATATCCATGATGTGTACTACGTGGCCGAGCCCCAGAAGGCCCAGTATATCGAAGAGCCCTGGTTAAGCCGGGTTGCGGCGGCTCATGAGAACGGCGGTGATACGGGAAGCCGGGGCTGGCGCTATACCTTTGACCGGGAATTTACCCGCAGGCTTATTTTGCGAAGCCAGGGAACGGTCCTTTCTGCCCGGCAACTTCCCAAAGCGAAAATTCCGGGAAAATATTTTGGTATTGTGCGCTGTTTCCGCTATGACCGGGTGGATGCGACCCACCTTTCGGATTTTTATCAAACCGAAGGGATAGTTCTGGGAGAGGATGTAAATCTCCGTACCCTTCTGGGGATGCTCGAGATGTTTGCTACAGAAGTAGCCGGAGCCAAGGAAGTAAAGTATGTGCCGGGCTATTTCCCCTTTACGGAGCCATCGGTGGAGGTTCATATCAAGCATCCCGTCCTCGGTTGGTTTGAGTTAGGGGGCTCGGGGATTTTCCGTCCCGAGGTAACCCAGTCGCTGGGAGTAAACGTGCCTGTGGCGGCCTGGGGTATCGGTATCGATCGGATGGCCCTCATGGCCCTGGGACTTAACGATCTACGGGAGCTTTTTAGCTATGATATCGAAGCGGTACGGCTGCGCCGGACGAAGGAAAGCCTCTAATCCTCAGGAGTTACTGGTATGCCAAAGATAGAAGTACATGAACAGCTGTTGTATTCCCTCATAGGATATCGATGGGAAGGTCGGGAGGCCTTTGAAGAAGCCCTTACCTGTGCCAAGGCGGAATTGGACGAAGACTCAGACAAGAGCCTTCCCGAGTCTGAGCGCATTCTTAAAATTGAGTTGAATGATACGAACCGCCCCGATCTCTGGTCCACCGCGGGACTTGCCCGGCAACTCAGGTTGTACCATCGATCGACGCCGATCCCTGTCTATCCCTTTTTTAGCCGTCCGGGGCAGGCCTTACCCACCACCTATCGGGTGATAGTGGATGGGGTCCTGAAGGATATTCGTCCGTATATCGGTGCCTTTGTGGTAAAGGGTAAAAAGATTGACGAGGCCCAACTGAAAGACGTAATCCAGACCCAGGAAAAGCTCTGCTGGAATTTTGGCCGCAAGCGGCGTTCCATTGCCATGGGGGTGTATCGGACCGCTCTCATTCAGTGGCCCGTGCGGTATGTGGCGGCAGACCCCGAGGCTACCCGCTTTGTTCCCCTGGGAATGGAAGAAAAACTCTCCCTTCGCGAAATTTGTCAGAAACATCCCAAAGGAATAGAATACGGCCATATCGTTGCGGACTTCCCCCGCTTCCCCTACCTTACCGATTCGGCGGGGGAGACCCTCTCGTTCCCACCGGTGATTAACAGCGCCCGCATTGGGGCCGTGGAGGTGGGGGACGATGAACTCTTTGTGGAAATGACCGGTACCGACATGGAGTCCCTTGCCCTGGCTATCAGCATCACCGCCTGCGATTTTGCTGATGCGGGATGGACGGTTCAGCCGGTGCTGGTGGAGTATCCCTACGATACGCCCTTTGGCCGACAGGTGACCTTCCCCTACTATTTCCAGGAGCCCCTCTTTTGTTCCTTGAGCCGGATCCATCGTTTCCTGGGAGAAGCCCTGGATCAGGAGGCCTGTCTTGCGGCGCTCCGTCGTATGGGGGTGCGGGCAGAGGCCGCAGAGGATCGAGAGGCCCGGGCATCTCGTCCCGAGCCGGGGATTCGGGTGTATCCGCCGGAGTATCGTAACGACTTTCTCCACGCCGCCGATGTGGTAGAAGAGGTGATGATTGGCCGGGGGCTTAATAATTTTGCGCCCCTTAAACCCCAGGATTTTACCATTGGCCGGCTTACGCCGATAACCCTTTTTAGCCGCAAGGTGAAGGAACTCATGATTGGCCTGGGATACCAGGAGATGATTTATAACTATCTGGGTTCGAAAAAAGACTTTATCGAAAAAATGTGCCGGGATGGCTCTTCCATTGTACGGATCAGTAATCCCATGACGGAAAACTACGAGTATGTCCGGGATTCGGTGCTCCCTTCGTTGCTTATGTCAGAATCTGTATCGGGTCATGCGGTGTATCCCCACAGAATATTCGAAGTAGGCAAGGTGGCCTATCGGGATAGTTCGGAGAACTATGGGGTTACCACCCGGCAATACCTGGGCTTTTTGCATGCCGCTCCGGAGGCTAACTTTAATGTGGTGGCAAGCCAGATCCAGGCTTTGTTTTATTACCTTAATCGGTCCTACGAAGTGGCAGAGGTTAGCGACAGTCGCTTTATTCCGGGGCGGGTTGCGGCGGTGCTCTGTGGAGGCGTAAAAGTAGGGGTGTACGGGGAACTCCACCCTCAGGTGCTTGAAAACTGGGGTATTACGGTGCCCTGTACGGCCGCCGAACTAGATCTGGACGTGCTTAAAGATAGTCATTAAGCAGTGGAAGACAAGGGATGTTCCCCTGGTCATCGCTGGAAGGAGGTTCCTATGGCCCTTTCTTTTGAAGTAGTATCCCTACCGGTCCCGCAGGATAAAAACGTGATTGTGGGGCAGGCCCATTTTATTAAGACCGTGGAAGATATAGGTGAAATTCTCGCCGCTTCAGTGCCAGGCATCCAGTATGGGCTTGCCTTTAATGAAGCCTCTGGCCCCTGCCTTATCCGCACCGAAGGGAACGATGAAACCCTGGTTCAGGCCGCCGTGGCCTGTGCCCAGGCGGTGGGGGCGGGACACACCTTTTATCTCATCCTGGGGAATGCCTATCCTATCAATGTGCTGGATAGAATAAAGGCCTGTCCCGAGGTGTGCCGAATTTTCTGCGCCACCGCGAATCCGGTGCAGGTCGTGGTGGGGGTGACTGAACAGGGCCGGGGTATCATGGGAGTAATCGATGGTTCAAGCCCGAAGGGGGTGGAAGAGGCCCATCATAAAAAGGAACGGAAGGAATTACTCCGTCGCTTTGGCTACAAGTTCGCCTAGGAGGTGCTTTTTATGGATGAAAAAACGATTCGATGGGCGGCGATTGCGGCCCAGAAAACGGAACTGACCGAATACTATGTGTACACAAAACTGGCAGATATGGTGCAGGATCCCCATAATGCCCAGGTCCTTCGGGACATTGGGGCGGCGGAGAAGCGGCACTCCGAGTACTGGCAGGGTAAGACGGGGGTAACCGTAAAACCGAATCGATGGAAAATCTGGAGGACCCTTTTTATGGCCCGCCTGTTTGGGCTTACCTTCGTGCTCAAACGGATGGAAAAAAATGAGGGAACCGCCTCTAAACGGTACGAAATCCTTGCCCAGGCCTATCCGGAAGTGCGTCAGATTATGAACGATGAGGCGGAGCACGAAAAAAGTCTCCTCAACCTGTTGGATGAGAAACTCTTACAGTATGTGGGATCCATTGTTTTAGGACTGAACGATGCTCTGGTGGAATTGACGGGAGCCCTGGCGGGTTTTACCCTTGCCCTGGGAAACACTAAAACGATTTCCCTGGCAGGACTGGTGACGGGCGTTTCGGCGGCCTTCTCGATGGCCGCCTCGGATTATCTTTCGTCGAAGGCCGAAGGGGATAGTCGGGCGGCCACCTCTGCCATTTACACGGGGGTAGCCTACCTTATTACGGTCATTTTGATGATTCTTCCCTACCTGCTCCTGGACGCTAAATTTATAAGCCTCGGACTAACCCTGGCCATTGTCATTCTTATCATCATGTTGTTCAATTATTATCTTTCCGTTGCGAAGGACCTGGATTTTAAGCGGCGCTTCTTTGAAATGGCCTTTATCAGTTTGGGAGTGGCGGCCTTTTCCTTTGGTCTGGGGTATGTGCTTAAAATCTGGCTTGGCGTGGATGTGGAGTAAAGCTTAGGAATCAACATGGGTCGTCCTGTTTGGGTTGGTTGATAGGGTAAGGCGCCCAAACAACGAAGACCCACAAAAAGCCCCGAAGCTTAATAAGGGGGGAGCATTTTGAATCTTTTAGAGTTGAAACAGGTTTCTCTTATAAAAGGGGGAAAGGCCCTGTTACGGGATGTTTCGGTGGATATCTGGGAAGGATATGTTCACGCGGTGATTGGCCCTAATGGGGCAGGAAAATCAACCCTTGCCCAGACCATAATGGGCCTTTCAGGATATCGGGATATTGAAGGGGATATTCGTTTCCAGGGAGAGTCTATTAAAGGCCTGTCGGTGGATGAGCGGGCCCGCCGGGGCATTACCCTGGTGTTTCAAGAACCCGCCCGGTTTGAAGGGCTGGGAGTAGTGGACTTTATCCTCGCCGGGGCAAAAAAGAAAGAGCGCCCTGTGGTAGAAGAGGCCCTTTCGATAGTGGGGCTTGACCCGGCTCGCTATATGGGCCGGGCGGTGGATCGTACCCTGTCCGGGGGCGAACGCAAGCGAATAGAGCTTGCATCGGTGTATGCCATGCAGCCCCGTCTCTTGCTGATGGACGAACCCGATAGTGGGGTAGATATCGATTCAATCCAGCATATTTTTACGGTGATTCAAAAATTAAAGGAACAGGGAACAACGGTCCTTCTTATCACCCATAGTCCTGATGTGCTTAAACAGGCCGACCATGCCTTTTTGTTATGTGCCGGGATGGTGGTGGATAAGGGCCCCATGGAACGGATGTATGAATACTTTAACGGGAAGTGTACTCCCTGTACCCATATAGGGTTTCCAGAGGTAGATAAGAATTAGGGGCGAGGTCTCGCCGGTGGGTAAAATATGGCAAATACGGAATTAGTAGCAGAACTTTTAGCGTCCATAAAACAGCATCACTATGGTCCCGATGTGGCCCATGTGGAAATTCATGGGAATGAAGTGCTGGGGGTCCACCTGGTCCCGGGCCTTGAAGTTTCGTCCCGGAGCCTCCCCGATGGGGTGGCGGTGGAAATTCGGGTGCAGCGGGGAGTTCATATTAAAAACCCCGTTCATTTTTGTTTTGGCCTCCTACCGAATCAGGGAGTTCAGAGAATCCTTTCCCACACCGTGATAGAAGAAGGGGCCTCTGCCCGGTTCATCGCCCACTGTACGTTTCCCAATGCGGTGGATGTACAACATCGTATGGAGGCGGAAATCCACATTGGAAAGGGGGCTTCCCTGGGATATTTTGAACGGCATGTTCATGGCCCCCGGGGTGGGGTGCTTATTGTACCTAAAACAAAGGTATATTTGGAAGAAGATGCCCGGTATACAACCGAATTCGAACTTATCGAAGGGGCCGCCGGCACAGTGGAACTCGATTATGAGGGGGTGTGTAAGGCCGGTGCCACATTGGACATGAAGGCCCGCCTCTATGGCCGGCTGGAGGATACTATCCACATTCGGGAGGCGGTGCGGCTTGAGGGGGAAGGTTCCACCGGCGTTCTCACAAGTCACATCGCCTTAAAGGACCGGGCCCAGGCCACTATAGAAAACGAGATAATTGCGGAGGCCCCCTTTGCTCGGGGCCATGTGGACTGTAAGGAGATTGTCCAGGGAGAAGCCCAGGCCCGGGCCATCCCTATCGTGTTTGTGAAGGACCACCGGGCCCATGTTACCCACGAAGCGGCCATTGGCTCAGTGGATTCTAAGCAGCTGGAAACCCTCTTGAGCCGGGGCCTTACCGAAGATGAGGCAACGGACCTGATTATCAAGGGACTTCTTAGTTAAAAGAGTGCCCCCGCCCAGTGCCCTCTGATGGTTCTGTTGGAGTATGAAAAAGAGAAGGGGCTGCTCCGGCAGCCCCTTCGTTGCCGATGGGCCCCTCTTAGCGAAGAGGAAAGAACTCCTCACACGAATGGGAGCCCTTAACTTGTTTGTGGAGAACAAGACAGTTCCCCGTCCGGCCCACATCTACTTTGATAAGTTGTTTATCCGCATAATAGGTGCGCTGCTCTTCCCACTGAATACAGGCATAACACCGCTTCATTCCCGCTTTTTTAAGATCCTGTTCCATAGAGAGCTCCTTACTTTTTCGTTTTCCCGAGGTGCTTCGCTGACGTATACTGCCGTGAAGGCCTCTCTTTTCCCCAACGGGGACCCTTAATAAAAAAGGGTTATCTTTCTTTGTTGTAACACGCTTTTAACACTTTGGCAATGAATTTTTGAAAGACCCTCTATGGGGAATAAAAAAAGAAGAAAAGAAAAAGATTACCCTCACCTTATCAGCACTTTGAATTATAGCTCCTGGAGACTGCGGCAGAAGCGGCGGTAGTGGGGCCAACAACACCTTATCAGCACTTTCAACCAATAGCTCCTGGAAGGGCGCAGGGGGCTGTCTGTGATATGCCTTTTATAAAATTTGTATCACCAGGTTTCCCCTGTAGGCACCTTTTCTAGCGGCTCCTATCGATAAGTTCATCTAAACGATCATCCTGACGGGGACGATTTTCTTTTCGGCGTTTCCGTTCTACATAGTGGAGTGCCTCTTGGGCGGCAATCTGGGCATGTTCGTACCAGATGGAATAGAGTTCATTATTGATGTTACTGGGGTAGGGGGCCCCTTGAAGGGCTGACACAAGCTGGACAATGATGTCACTTGCTTTTTTACGCATGGGTGGCTCCTATAAATTCTAGTTAGGTCTTCTGTACTTAATCTTACTACGGTTTTTGTCTTTTTGCAAAAGAACAGCCCTGTAAGAACAGTGACATCGCAGAGAAAAGGCGCTTTCCTGATAAAAGGTCTTTTAAAAGCCCCGGCGGCTATTGGGTAATACTAGGAATGATGCAGAGAAGAGGGGGCCACCACAGTGTCTGGTGTCACTTTTTTCTCTTCCTTTTTCAGGGAGAAGGGCGTATACTAATCCTTATGAAGGTCCTTTTTATTGGTGGCACCGGTAATCTTTCCTATGATTGTACCCTTCGGGCCCTTGAGATGGGCTATAAAGTTACCCATCTGAACCGGGGGAAAAGGGCAGACAAACAGCTGGCTCAGGTAGAGCTTATCCAGGCGGATGTGCAGGATGAAGCTCATATCAAAGATGTGCTTGCCCATCGAACCTTTGATGCGGTGGTGGATTTTATCGCCTATAACCCCCAGGAGGTAGAACGGGATATCCGGCTTTTTGCGGGCAAAACCGCTCAGTATGTGTTTATCTCCACCGCTTCGGCCTATCGTAAGCCACCCCTCCATCCGGTGATTACCGAATCTACGCCGTTGTGGAACCCCTATTGGGAATATTCGCAGAAAAAAATTATCTGTGAAGAAATTCTGTGGCGGGCCTGGCGGGACAGGGCCTTCCCCATGACCATAGTTCGGCCATCCCATACCTATTGCCGGGAGTGGATTCCCACCGCGTGGACCAGTTCTGACTTTACGGTGGCCGCCCGCATGCTCCAGGGAAAAGAGGTGGTAGTTCAGGGAGATGGAACGTCCCTGTGGACCCTTACCCATAGCCGGGATTTTGCGGTAGGGTTGGTCGGCCTTTTAGGGCAACCCGCCGCAATCGGGGAAGCCTTTACCATTACGGGGGACGAGGCCCTTTCCTGGGACATGATTCATCACAATCTGGCTGCCGCATTAGGGGTGGAACCGCGGATTGTGCATGTCCCCAGCGAGTTCATTGCCCGGGTAAGTCCGGAACTGGGGCCCCACTTCCTGGGGGATAAGAGCTATAGTGTTTTGTTTGATAACTCTAAGATTAAACGCCTGGTTCCCCAGTTTAAAACGACGATTCCCTTTGCCCAGGGAATTCGCGAATCGGTGGCCTGGTACCTGGAGAATCCAGAGCGGCAGCGAGTTAATTCCCAGATTGATGGAATAATAGAAGAAGTGCTACGCCGTTGGAAACGAGCCATGGAAGCGGCGTTTTCAATGTAAGGAAAGGGAGCGGAAGGGCCTTTAGAGTCCGTGGTAGGGGCCAGGCAGGGTTTCTTGAAAAAAATCAACAAAACCCCTGTTTCTTCTCTTGAAATAATTATCAGATGTATAGTATCCTAAGGGCCTTATGAAAAAATTCGGTCCCATTTCGTTTTATCGAGAAGCACTCCATATTGCTTTGCCGGTGATGCTCCAGCAACTTATCATGAGCCTGGTATCGCTGGTGGATAATTTTATGGTGGCCGGCCTGGGTGATATTAAAATGGCCGCCGTCAATGTGGCAAATCAGGTGAATTTTGTGTATCTCGTGGCGACCTGGACCCTTTGTGGGGCGGGAGGAATCTACCTTGCCCAGTATCGAGGAGCTCGGGATAAGGCGGGGATGCAGCAGGCCTACCGGTTCAAGGTAATTATGACCTTCCTGGTAACCCTGATATACATGTCCCTGGTGTGGACCATCCCCGAAAAGCTCATCGCCCTCATGACCAACGGCAATGCGGCCCAGGACGAAATCATTGTGTACGCCGTTCAATACCTTAAACTCGTGTCTTTCACGTTTATTCCTATGGCCCTTTCTACTTCTATCGGGACGTCCTTCCGGGAAGTAGGGCTGCCCACAATTCCGCTGGTTATATCGGTGCTTTCCACCTTAGTGAACACCTTTGGCAACTGGGTTTTTATCTATGGAAACCTGGGGGCCCCCCGGCTCGAGGTCGCAGGAGCGGCCTATGCGACTATCATAGCTCGCCTTGTGGAACTTACGGCTTTTTTAACCTATAGCCGATGGAAGCGGGCGGAATTCTTTGTTTCCCTGTGGCATATCTGGCGGGTAAAAATGAGCCTTATGGTCACCATTTTGGGGAAATCGCTGATGATGATTGTTTCGGAACTCAACTGGGTGCTTTCTGAAACGGTCGTTACCGCCCTCTACAATAGCCGGGGTGGCGCGGAGGTCGTGGCCGGCATGGCCGCAGGCTGGACCATCGCGAATATCTTTTTCTTAGTGTTTAATGGAATTCACTCTGCTACTGCGGTGGTGGTAGGGGGGGTCCTGGGGGCCGGACGCCTTGAGGAGGCCCGCAATAGGGCCCGCTGGCTGTTAAGCGGTTCTTTAGTGGCCGGTGTCGTGGTGGGAGTGGGGGCAGTCATAGCCACCGGTCTTATCCCCTTCGTTTTTGCCAATTTAACCCCCGCCGCCCGCTCGGTGACCTCTGGTCTGGTGCTTGTTATTGCCCTGTACATGCCCCTGTGGACGATATTAAACGCCCAATTTGCCATAAGCCGGGCGGGGGGAGACACTGCCCTGGGAATGTATGTGGATGTGTCGGTGAATACCCTGTTGTTTGTTCCGGGGGCAATTGTGCTTACCCTTTTTACACCCCTTGGACCGGTCCTCATGTTTGGTATTATTAAGACCACCGACATCGTAAAATATCTTATTGCCCGATGGTATCTTAAAAAGGAACGCTGGGTACGGAATCTTACGGTTCAGGAACAGTAAGAGCCAAGGAATAGGTGGAGCGGGGACAGAAAAGGCTAACCAGGCCGGACCCAGTTTGATATATTATTCGACGAGGGACCCGGCGGCCCCATCGCCCGCATCGGCTGTCGAGTAGCAGCTACCTTGTCTTCATAATCGAAAGACCCGCTTTCTATACATTTCTCCAAGCCGTCTAAGGGTTTCCGGTACAGGCTCGTTATTTGTGCGATGACGGGCCAGATCGATGATAAATTGATTCATTGAAAAGTGGCGAAAGAGGAACAGCCGGCTATATGAAAGTGGGTCCTGTTCATAAAACCGCAACAGGTGCTCCGTATAGGGCCAGAATAGTTTGCCCTTGCTCATTTCAGAGTATCCGATAATCCACAGGGGAATGGCGGGGAAAATTGTCTGGGCCCGATAGGCAAATTCTGCCATTTTTCGAAGGCCTTCGATTAAAAGCGACGCCACAGCGGGCTCTCGGTTCAAAAATTTTAAATCCGTGGTTCGGGGCGTATGAATAGGAGTTTTGTTCAAGATAAGAATTTGTCTACGGTTTTGAATTCCTAATTCAGGGTATTGTTGAAAAAAACGTTCCAGAATTTTCCCCGATGGACCAATAAGATAGCGTCGATTTTTGGCCTCCTGTTCCCGGCGGCCCGGATTGTCTGCTATCAAAATAAGACGAATATCATCGTGGGGGCCTATGTCATCCCATTCATGATTGTACACTACCGGTGTTTCAATGGGATATGAGCTTTCCCCCCGTTGGGCTATCAGCTCTTTCTGGAGAGAAAAAAGAAAAGGCGCCCTTTCCAACAGGGTGGTGCAGTAATTTTTAAAATCTTCCCGCAGTTGATGAAATGCAAGGAACGTTTTTTCGTCCATGGTTCAATATCCCGGGAAAGAATCTACCACGGGGAAAAGAAAAAAGTATAGAGAGACTTTCCTGGACCCCCGGCCGTAAAAGGAGATAATTCTTGACTTTTTTTTATCTTTTTCTTAATTTTTCTTTTGTTCCTCAAAGGAAGATCAGGCTTATCGTGCCGGGCATCAATGAAGAAGCAGCAGTATAGGCGTATCTAAACATACTGCGGGACTTCCTGTGATAGAGGAAATCTAATCCTTTATTTACCGTGGAGGTCCCCGTATGAAAGACTTGAGTTCTTTGCCTAAACAAAAACTTGGTTATTTAGAAGCAATTGTTTCTATTATAACAAATTCTCTCCTTGCAGCACTTAAGATCTGGGTAGGAATGCTTTCCCGGTCTGTAGCGATGATAGCAGATGCGTGGCATACCTTATCTGATTCTTTTACATCGTTGGTAGTAATAATAGGATTCTGGGTTTCTGGAAAACCTGCCGACAAAGAACATCCCTTTGGTCACGGAAGGGCAGAGCTTATTGCGAGCATTATCATCGGAACACTTCTTGCTGTTGTGGGATTTAATTTTACCGTCGAATCAATAAAAAAATTGATAGCCTTCGAAAAGACTTCATATTCTGTTCAAGCTATTATAGTGTTTGCGGCATCGGTGATAATTAAAGAATTGCTCGCTCAATTTTCCTTTAAATTAGGGAAAATAACGGGATCTACTTCCCTTATTGCTGATGGCTGGCACCATAGAAGCGATGGAATTGCATCTCTGCTGATAGTAATAGGCGCACTTCTTGCTCGATATCTATGGTGGATTGACGGTTTCCTGGGAATAGTTGTTTCGGTACTTATCTTGCAAGCTGCATACAGTATCGTAAAAGAGAATTCAAATAATATTATGGGAGAAGATTTGGCGAGCGGTATTAAAGAGGAAATCACCCAGTTGGTGTATACTTATTCTGATAAGGTATCAGATGCTCATCATTTTCATATTCATAAATATGGGGATCATTCGGAGCTTACTTTTCATCTCCGATTTGATAAAGCCACAAGCGTGGAAAATGCCCATGATATTACTTGCCAGATTGAAAAATTGCTGAAAGAAAAATACCACTATGAGGTAACCATCCATGTGGAACCCGATACGAAGGAAGGGTGATTTTTTTGTTCCGAATCATTGAGCGGCCGTAGAGGACCGTACTATACTACATACTATGGGCCAGGAAAATATCCATACTTATAAAAGCGGAGAGGTAATCTTTTCCGAAGGAGACCCGGGAGAACATATGTACGTCCTGCTCCAGGGGGCGGTGGAGCTTCGCATTAAAGTGAATGGGGCCGAATCGGTAATCAAGGTAATCGAAGAACCCAATGATTTTTTCGGAGAAATGGCGCTTATTGACGGCAAGCCCCGTTCTGCCACGGCTGTGGCGATAAAAAACACACGCCTTCTGGAAGTAAACCGGGAAGCCTTTGAAAACATGATTCTTACCAATGGAAAATTTGCCTTAAAGATCATCAAAATTCTGTCCGAACGAATCCGGCAAACCAATGAACACATCGAAAATCTTTTGAACACCAATCCCCGGGATCGGATTAACCGGGGTATCGTGGATTATGCGCTCCGTGTTAACGAGCGAATTCACGATGGAAGTTACAAAGTACGGGTCCTGGACTTAAAAAACTGGCTTAATACAAAATTGGGTATTACCCTGGACGAAATTGATAATCAGCTCTTTCGTCTTTTAAAGGCCCAGACTATTAGCTATGCCCCTACCAGCGCTCAATCGAAGGAATGTATTATCGTGCCACCCGCTTTCGTGAAAGAATACAACCGCCGGACTTCGCAGGGGGTGCGGTGATACTACTGGAGCGGTCCCTTTCTTAGAAGGAGGGGCACCCTTTTTACTTCCTTTTGCTGAGGGCTTGTCTCGATGAACCATGGCGCCTTCCATCGGGAGAAATCCCTCTCTTTTTGGGGACGAAGGGCGCCCCTTCCCGTGGGGAGGGGGCCCCTCTCCTTTCGATAAAGAAGGGCCCCCTTCTTGAAAGAGTCGGTTGCTACTTTTCTGCAAGAAGCTTGTTTATGGCCCGGGCGGCCTCTCGTCCTTCGCCCATGGCAAGGATCACCGTGGCAGACCCCAGCACGATATCGCCCCCCGCATACACCCGGTCCAGGCTGGTTTTTTGGTCTTCCCCTACTAAGATGCGACCTTTTTTATCTACCGCCAGGCCTTCGGTGGTTTTTATCAAAAGCGGATTGGATTCGTTCCCCAGGGCGACGATGACGGTATCACACTCGAATACATATTCCGATCCAGGAATAGCCACGGGACTTCTTCTCCCGGAAGCATCGGGTTCCCCCAGTTCAAATTTCTGGAGTTCCATGGCCACCACCCGGCCCTGTTCGTTGCCAAGAATACGGGTAGGGTTCCGCAGGAAGTTAAATACCACCCCTTCTTCTATGGCGTGGGCCACCTCTTCGACCCGGGCGGGCATTTCTTCCCGGGTACGGCGATATATTACGTGGACCTGTTCTGCCCCGAGGCGCAGGGCCATGCGGGCCGCATCCATGGCCACATTGCCTCCACCCACCACTGCTACGATGCGGGATTTGTAGATAGGGGTTGCGGCCCGGCTGGTGTCGTAGGCCTTCATAAGATTAGCCCGGGTAAGATACTCGTTGGCGCTGAAGACCCCCACGAGGTTTTCTCCGGGACATCCGAGGAATTTCGGCAACCCTGCCCCGACACCCACAAAGGCCGCATCAAAACCATCTTCTTCCAGAAGTTGCTGAAGGGTCCTGGTTCGTCCTACGAGAAAGTTGGTTTCTATCCGGACCCCCATTTTGGTAAGGAGTTCGATTTCGGCTTCCACAATCCTTTTGGGGAGTCGGAACTCGGGGATCCCATAGACCATCACTCCACCCGGTTTGTGGAAGGCCTCAAAGAGGACGACCTCATGGCCTTCTCGGGCCACGTCGGCCGCGACGGTGATGCCCGCGGGGCCGGAACCTATGACGGCTACCCGTTTGCCCGTCTTTGGCTTTACCGGCGGTGGTGTTACAAGTCCCTGTTCCCGTTCCCAATCGGCCACAAAACGCTCGAGCCGGCCGATAGAGACCGCTTTGTTAATGTCTTTAAGACTTTTGCCCACGGTACATTCAAGCTGGCACTGTTTTTCCTGGGGACATACCCGGCCACATACGGCGGGCAGAAGATTGGTCTCTTTTATTGCGTCAATGGCGGCCTTAAAGTTGCCCTTCTGGATTTCCCCAATAAACCGGGGAATAGGTACCTGCACAGGACAACCCTTCACACAGGGGGCATTCTTGCATTGGAGGCATCGTTCTGCTTCGAGTCTTGCCTGGGCTTCGGTGTACCCCAGGGCTACCTCTTCCACATTATGGGCCCGTTCCTGGGGATCCTGAGAGGGCATTTCCTGGGGGGGGATGGCGAGCCGTTCCCGGGGAGTAAGGGTCCCCGCCTGTTTTTTAGCGAGCAGTTCCTGTAAAAGGGTCTGGGCCTGTCTATCTAATAGTTCTTTACTGTGATGTTCCATTAGCGGCTTCCTCCTGCCGGGAGTTGTTCAATCTGGAGTTCCAGATGGCATTTGTGATGATCCTGATCTTCCCTTTCTTTATATGCCCTCAGTCGCTGCATCATGTTATCAAAGTCCACGAGGTGCCCATCGAATTCGGGGCCATCCACACAAACGAATTTGGTTTCTCCCCCCACACTGACCCGGCACCCGCCGCACATGCCGGTTCCGTCGATCATGATAGTGTTAAGGGATACCACCGTGGGAACCTTGAAAGGCCGGGTTGTTTCGGCACAGAATTTCATCATGATAGGGGGCCCAATGGCCACCGCGAGATCGGGGGGCGGGCTTTTTTCGCAGTATTCCTTTAATGGCTCTGTGACCAGGGCTTTCCGCCCGTAGGAGCCATCATCGGTAACGATGATGAGTTCGTCTGCGATGGCCCGCATGCGGTCTTCGAAGATCACCAGGTCCTTTGTCCGGGCTCCGATAATCACTATCAGATAGTTCCCCGCGGCTTTCATTGCCTGGGCAATAGGGTGAAGGGGTGCCACCCCAATACCACCGCCCACGCATACCACCCGCCCAAACCGTTCAATATGGGTAGGGTTCCCCAGGGGCCCCAGGATGTTTTCCACAAAGTCTCCTTCCTGCTTGGCGCCCAGCCGATGGGTACTGGCTCCCACGGTCTGAAAAACCATGGTGATGGTGCCCCGTTTGGGGTCTGCGTCAGCAATCGTAAGGGGTATCCGTTCACCCCATTCGGAATCAATCTGAACAATCACAAACTGACCGGCCTTCCTGTTCTGAGCAATAAGAGGAGCTTCTACCTCAATTTCGAAGACCTCTGCCGAAAGTTGTTTTTTTCGGATAATCCTATTCAATGGAAACCTCCCCTTCATGGGTATATGTAATGCGTTGATGTTAAAAAACGCCTTTGTTCATGTAAGAATTGCCCGTTGGGTTTCCCGGGCTTTTATGTGAGCCATCTATAACGCCTCACTATATCAATCTTTCAATCATCAATAATAATAGATAACCGGTCGTCTTCGTTTTGGAAGGTATTTACGGATTCGGAAAAACCCATATAAGAATCCGCCAATGTGGGCTGCATAGGCTACGCCATCGCCTTCCATGCCTCCAAGGTATCCTAACCCATTGATGAGCTGAAAAATAAACCACATGCCAATTACTACTACCGCACTTACGGTGGTGGGTATGAAATTAAACAGGAGCACCCGGACCCGATTGCCGGGGAACAAGACGAGATAGGCCCCCATGATTCCTGAAATGGCCCCACTGGTGCCTAAGGTGGGGGTCAGGAGGGCGTCCTGGGTAAGCACACAGACCAGGATGTGGGCCGCCGCGGCAACCACCCCGCTTACCAGATAGAAAATAAGGTATCGGATATGCCCAAGCCGATCCTCCACGTTATCCCCAAAGATTGAAAGGAACAGAAGGTTCCCCGCGATATGGGCGATTCCTCCGTGCATAAACATGGAGATAAGAATCGTAAGATAGACGGGAACCGGTGTTGGGGCAAGTCCCGGAATGGTGTACCGTTCCCCCCGCCAACGGTCTACCACTACTTTGGGGGCGGTGACGATATCCCTACCGGTAAGAATTTCCTGAGGCACCATGGAGTAGGCCATGGTGGTTTCTACGTCAGTCCCAAAACCCTGAAAAAACACAAACATCCCGATATTGATGGCAATAAGAAGCCAGGTAATATAGGGAGTCCGAAAGCGGTAGGTGTTATCGTCCCCAATAGGAATCATGGTGCCCTCGACAAAAAAAGGTCTTTTGTAAAAGCATACTATACTGTTGGTCTTTTACTCAAGGGTCATCGACTCAGAAGAAAGTGATAAATTTGAAATATTGTTCCATTTATTTTTTGTTGTCTATATATTACAAAATTAGTAATATATAGACAACAGGATGTTGAAGGGAGGTTTATATGGCTTTTGTATTAGACCCATTACCCTATGCGTTCGATGCGTTAGAACCGTATATTGATGCAAAAACAATGGAAATCCACCATGACAAGCATCATGGTACGTATGTGGCAAAACTCAATGCGGCGCTAGAACAGGCTCCGGAACTCCAGGGGTGGACCATAGAAGAACTTCTACGCCGCCTGGATGCGGTTCCCGAAAAGATTCGTCAGGCGGTGCGTAATCATGGAGGGGGCCACCATAACCATAGCCTGTTCTGGAAAATCCTTACTCCCGGTGGCAGTAAGGAACCCAGCGGCGAGGTCGGTCGTCTAATAGAGAGAGACTTTGGGTCCTTTACCTCGTTTAAAGAACAGTTCTCCCAGGGAGCGGCCAACCTTTTTGGGAGTGGCTGGCAATGGCTGGTGCTCACCCCTGAAAGGGGGCTCAAGCTGGTATCCCTGCCTAATCAAGATTCGCCCCTTTCGTTAGGACTAACCCCGATTCTGGGGCTCGATGTATGGGAGCATGCGTACTACTTGAAATATCAAAATCGGCGAACCGAATACATCGATGCCTTCTGGCACGTGGTAAACTGGGAAAAGGTAGGGGAACTCCTGGAAAAGGCTGGATAAGGGACTGTAAGTAGGTTCTTTTGTGTCGGGTCTTTTTGTCAGAGAGGGCTGCCCCTCAGGCAGCCCCCTTGGAGTTCTGAGTAAATGCGGAATGCCCTCTCACAATTTTTATCAGAAAGGGGGGATTAAGGTTTCAACCTATCATCCCAAAGCCGAAACCGACCAGGGTGGATAGAAGCACCACCAGGCTTACGTAGGTAATCGTTTTTTTGGTCCCCAATTCTCCCCAGATAACGAGCATGGAGGGTAAAGAAAGGGATGGTCCCGCCAGGAGCAGGGCCAGGGCAGGCCCCTGGCCCATCCCGCTGCCTAACAGCCCCTGAACGATGGGAACCTCCGTAAGGGTTGCAAAATACATAAAGGCCCCTGCGAGGGCGGCGAAAAAATTGGCCAGCAGGGAATTCCCTCCGACCAGGCGATTGACCCACTGGGAAGGAATCAGAGCCTCGTGGCCTGGCCGTCCCAATAAAAAGCCCGCGACAAGGACTCCCCCAAAAAGAAGGGGAAGAATCTGGAGGGCAAAATCCCGGGTTGCTACCACCCAGAGGTGGAGATCATCCTTTGTGAACCACCGGATAAGGGCATATCCCAATACAAGGGCGAACCCCGCGGTTATCCAGTACTTAATTGAATAAATGGCATCCCAGAGGGGAGAATTCCCCTGGGAACTCGCCCAATTAACGAAAACAAGAATACCTATCATCGAGAGCATGTATACGGCCATTTGTCCAAGGCTGCGTTCACCCTCGTCTCTGGTATAAGAAAACATCCGTTCATCCGCAAGACGGGCTTCATCTTCTTTTCGAAAGAGGAACTGCATGATAAGGCCTATCACAATTGAAAAGAGGATGGCCCCCACCATGCGAGCCAGGCCAAGTTTCCACCCAAAAACTTTATAGGACATCACAATGGCCAGAATATTAATCGCCGGGCCTGAATAGAGAAAGGCGATGGCAGGGCCGAGGCCGGCGCCCTTCTTGTAGATCCCCTTAAAAAGAGGAAGGACCGTGCAGGAACATACCGCAAGAATGGCCCCCGAAATCGAAGCAACTCCGTAGGCCAGGGGTTTAGGTGCCGAAGGGCCCAGGTAGCGGATTACCGAACGTTGATTCAGGAAGACCGTGATGGCCCCGGCGATAAAAAGGGCGGGTACCACGCAGAGCAGAACATGCTGTCGGGCATAGTCACTTAACATGAGAAAGGCTTCCTGAATTGCGGTGGCCACCCGGGGAGCGTCAAAGGGAATAAAATAAGCAAACAAAAACACCAGGACCATGTAGCCCAGGGCCCTGTTGGGGGAGAGATTTTTTTGTGCCATGAGAACCTCCAGTATAGGCGGGCTTCGTAGATTCGCCTCGTATTGTATGAAAATACCGCGGGCGATGTAGGTGCTTCTCAAAAGCCGAACCTTTATTGTTGCAATATATTGCAATATTACAACAATAGTCAAGGGCTGGAACTAATAAACATAAAAGGATGAGTAGCGTGCTAAAGTAGTCGCCACGGCAAGGGGCGGATGTCCTTCATCAAATATTGGTAATTTTTTCATGAACCATTTACAATGAGCACAGATATTTTCTAGGAGATATCAATCTGTTTTTAGGGTAAGGAGGAAGTTTATGAAATCGGTACCACGGTATAGCCTGCGGTGGTGGTTAACTATTGTTTTCGTAGTATTTATGGGCTGTGCTTCAGGTCCCCAGCCGGGACAAAAGGAAGGAGTCCCGAGTAGTGGACCGACACAGAGCACCAATCTTGATGCTAAACCCCTCAGCCTTTCTATCTTTCATGTGAACGACACCCACGCAAAATTGGAAAGCGCCTTTGTGGAATTCCGTATGGACCTGAGCCCGGACCTCAAGGCAAAGCGTACTTTTATTGAGTTAGGGGGCTTCCCCCGACTCTGGTCGGCGGTGGAAACCCTGCGGGCCCAAAAGCCGAACAGCCTTTTTCTCCATGCAGGAGATGCCTTCCAGGGGACCCTCTATTTTACCGAGTTTAAGGGCCTGGCGGATGGCGATTTTTTGAATTCCATGAAACTCGATGCCCTGGTGGTAGGGAATCATGAATTTGATAAGGGACCCCAGGTGCTGGCGGACTTTATCAAAACGGTGAATTTCCCTGTCCTGGCCTGTAATGTGGATCTCTCTGCTGAACCGAGACTAAAGGATCTCATTAAGCCCTATGTGATTCGAGAAATTGGTGGAAGTCGGGTGGCTATCGTGGGCCTTGCCAATTCATCAACCCCCGATATTTCGAGCCCCGGACCTACCGTTAAATTCCTTGATTCCCGGAGCAGCCTTGAAAGGGTTATCAAAGAACTGGAAGCAAAGGGGGTTAACAAAATCATCGTTCTTTCCCACGAAGGCTTTGAGCTTGATAAAGAACTGGCCCAGAAGGTTGCTGGCATTGACGTGATTGTGGGCGGCCATTCCCATTATCTCCTTGGGGAAACAAAAGATATCGGTTTGAATTCTGTGGGTCCCTATCCTCTTGCCCTCACCACGCCCCGCAATGAGCCAGTGCTGGTGACTACCAGTTGGCAATGGGCCTATGTTATTGGCGATCTGGATGTGCGGTTCGATGAACGGGGGGTGATAACATCCTACCAGGGAACCGCCCGTTTTGTAGCAGGGGCGGATCGATTCAGAGTGTATGATCTTCCTGATCAAGAGGGAAAGTTGAAGCGGGTGCAATTCCAGCGAACCCCCGAGGGACGTTACATCTCTTTTGAGTACGATGGAAAAGCCTATAGTCAGGAGCCTGCTGTCGCATCTCGCGATTCCTATGGAACTGTGATATCGGCTTTAGTGAACAAACTGAACGCCGATCCCCGTTTTCTCTTTGTACCCCCCAAAGCGGAGGGGCTTGAAAAACTTGCTCGTTATAGCCCCGCTATTAAGGCGCTCCAGGCAAAACTTGCTACCACTACCACGGAGGTGCTGAAACGGGGAAATAACCAGGGTCCGGGCCCTATTATCGCAGATAGCATGCGGTGGAAAACCAGGGCCGATGTGGCAATTATGAATCCCGGTGGGGTGCGCATAGATCTCCCCGCGGGGGACATCTCGGTGGCCCAAATTTACGAACTCCAGCCCTTTGCCAACACCTTAGTGACGCTTACGGTGACGGGGCAGGAGTTAGTGAATATCTTAGAAGACATGGCTGATTTCTGTATTACCAGTTATACCAAAAGCCCTGAGACGGCCTACCTCTATGTGTCAGGGCTTCGCTTGCAATTGTTCGTAAACAACAGCAAGGGAAGCCGGGTTCGTGAAGTAGAGGTGCTCTCCGCCGATGGTTCCTATAAGCCCCTTAACCTGGCTGGTTCCTACAGTCTTGTGGTGAATAACTTTATGGCCGATGGGGGCGACAGGAATGAAACCCTTAAGGCGATTCCCAAGGCACGAAAATACGATACCGGTTTTGTTGATTCGGAGGTAATGCTCGACTATGTGCAGGGTAAAACCCTGCGGGAAACAAAGGAAGAGCGGGTTAAAAATGTGTTCTAACTAAAAAACTCCCGGGATAGGCGGCGCGGTATCACAGGGGCCTTGGGCCCCCTGTGATGCAAGTAGTGCCGCCGCCCCTTCTATCCAGTAAACGTTGCATCCAGCGGTGAGGGGCTCTCTTACCGTACCAAAATTCTGCCATTTTTTGCCGGGAAAATCTCCAATATATCTATTATCTCTAATATCTATAGTATTGTATTGTAAAAATTTAGCAAAATTTTGTTGTGTTTTTAAAAATACTGTGATATATGTGTAAATGTCCCGTGTGTAAATGTCCCGTGGGATGAAAAATAAAGCGTGAGAGGTGTTTGTATGAAAAGAAGCGTGATGGTGGTCGT
>ERZ795046.1258-NODE-1258-length-26513-cov-36.860723_pt1 | contig 26513 bp, 30 predicted proteins | sample MGYA00375130_ERZ795046 | MGnify/ENA primary metagenome ERZ795046 (study PRJEB30175, sample SAMN05720202) | activated sludge metagenome | isolation source: anaerobic digester from wastewater treatment plant | place: Japan | collected 2015-05-15 ...
AGTCACAATTATGAGTGAAGAAGAATTCTACAAGGCAGGCACAAAAATTCAACAGTTTCATGAACAAAATAAGCTGAGGGAGGAGGAGTAGCATGACCATATATGTTATTAAGGCACTCGACGAAATTGAATTCGAATCAATTCTCGAAGAATTAAGAGAAAGAGGCTTAGTTGAGATACTAGCGGTCAACCCGTCACTTATAGGTTGGAATGGCTCAAAATTTGAAGTTGAAGACGCTGAAGATTTAAACATAGAGTCTGAAGAAGAAGAATCAGAAGACGACTAGGAAATAATTAAGTGTAATAATGTAGGCTGTTAACCGAGTAACTGGCGGCCTGCATTTTATTTTGTTGGGGGTGGATGCTTTCGACGGGTGACCGTTAATAGTTAGATTGGTTGCTCGGACGTGGGTTCGATTCCCACCACCTCCACCAAACTACATTAAAGCTTAAAGGAGGCGATAGTATGGATAGGTTTGTGGTTTTAAGTAACGTAGATAAAGCTGGGCTTGAGAAATTGCTTGAGTTACAAAAAGAAGGTATTATTAGAATAGTAGAGTCAGAAGCCACGATAATAGCTTGGCTAACACCAGACGGTATAAAAGAAATAGTAGAAGATGCACTGGAACATCGTGGTATTGAGGTATCTCCAGAACAACTGGATGAGCTTATTGAGGAAACGCATTATTTGTGGCAACGTAGTACTCGTGGTACAACAATCTTCTTTTCTTTGCTTTCACCATATGATGAGATTTACTATGTAGCCTGCGATGCAATAGATAACTTGATAACCTCAAATGAGAAAGAGTAATGTTGTTAGGCCGCAAATTTGAGAGGAGGAGATAATATGGAGAGATTTATAGTTCTATCTGACATAAGTGAGGATGGTCTAAAGGGGCTACAGGAAATGGAAAAACGAGGCCTGCTTAAAGTATTGCAAGATGATGTTGTTATGTTAGCTTGGATTACGTTAGAGGATATGAAATCACTTGTTCGGGATGCACTGGAAAGCTATAATATTGAAGTGCCGCAAGATGAGTTTGATAAGCTTGTAGAGGAAACTTATGAGCTATGGGAACAGTATGACTATGGCGTGACTTATGATCAAGTGTACGACGTAGCATGCGATGTGATAGATAGACGACTACGCGAGAAGAAATTTAAATAAGATAGACGCCGCCGATAAGGTGGCGTTTGTACTCTAAGTAGGTGATGTTATGCCAAAATTTGGTGAGCGTATGAACATTCCTGAAACTCTGCATGGCTAAAGCCAGCAGGATCTAACGTACTTGCTAACTCCTAAGGTAAGTTTGTATACTCGTATAATTCGAGCTCGTATAAAACGAGATCATTTATTTTTTATTATATTCTACGATTCAATTTAATGGGATTAAGGCGTAACGCTTTGAAGACCGAGTTAGCATCACGAAGTTCTGCAAATTCGGTCTTCAAGTCATTTGCTCTAGTTGAGGTAAAGTTTTTTTTTTTGAATATGCGTAACGCATTAGCAGTAGCGGCTAAACCCGCATCTGCTAATTCAAACAGCTCTGTATGAGGTAAACTTAGTTTCAGGCGTAACGCCGTTTGGCGAGCATTGCTCATAAATTTAACGCAATACCAGCCAAACGTGACAATTGCTCTTTGTGAGGTATGTATGTCTGATAGGCGAAACGCCTGTTACTGGTGCAGAGTACAGCCCCAGTAAACCCTTCTGTAAGAAAATTAAGTAAAACAGCTATAAGTGAGGTAGTTTAGTCAATAAGCGTAACGCTTTTAATGTCGCGTTGGCACGCCGACATTAAACGGAAAAGCTCCATGTAAAACAGCTCTATTTGAGGTAATGCAGTCTATAGGTGCAACGCCTAATTTGAAAAGGAGGGGATTTGTATGACTCTTAATACGTTTAACGATGTATCGTCGGTGTTGGAAGAAGAGCTTCAGACATTGACTTATCTGGAGAAGCTGAGAAACAGATTGTACACTAGCTACTATATTAGGAAGAAACATGGTAAGCGCGAGATTAATACGTATATCTACAAAGTAGATGAGGAGGAGCTAGAAGAGTCAACAGATTTGCTGTATTCTGAGATAGTGAAGATACGCACGTATTCGCACGATTTGGAACGCGTGCATAGGAAAATAGATTCTAGAATTCTCGATGCTATTAAGCTTCCTAGCTGTGTCAATGGCTTCAAGAAGGGCGAATCAATTAAGAAAGCAGCTGAGCCGCACGTTGGTAAGTCTTATGTAGCTTGCTTGGATATTCATAACTTCTTCCCGTCGGTAACGAGCGATGCAGTTTTAGAAGGTTTGAAGAATATTGGTTTTGGTTCAGATGCTGCATGGCTTATAGCCAGGCTTGTGACATATAAAGGCCACCTTCCACAAGGCGCAGTGACTAGCCCGAAGGCCTCGAATATAGCTTTCATGAAGGTCGATATGAAAATTTTAGAATTGGCACAGGAATACGGTGCAGATTATACTAGATATGCTGATGACTTAATATTCAGTGCGAATGAGCCACTGAATAGTCTTATTGATAAGGTAATAGAAGAAATAGAAAACTCGGGCTATAAGATCAATAGAGAGAAAGTAAAGTTCTACGGGCCAAGTGAGCCGCACTATATATTAGGTATGATTGCAAATCGTAAACTCAATGTGCCGAGGGAGAAGCGTAGGAATCTCGAGGCCGCAATTCATAATTACATTGTGAAACACCAAGTGCCACAGGATGTCGAAGACCCTGTTAGATATAAGAAAACACTGCTTGGTAAGGCGGCATATATGCTCTCTGTGAATCCAAGTCTTGGCAGATTAGCTAAGTTAAGGAAGCAATTACAGGACTTCAATCCTGAAGGATTAGAGTACACTAAAATAATTATCTGATTGGAGGTAGTAGTATGCAGGAAAATAATTCAGGATCGACAGTATGGGATATAATTAAGATTGTATCCTCTATAATCATATTAATACTAGCACTAATATTTGGCGGCCCAATCTTATTGGTAATGATTGGATTCACGATATTTATGATGATATGTGCGAAGGTAATTACAAGGATAACCGATAGAGACGATGAGGACAAGAAATAATAGAGTGTTAGATATTTAGGCGTAACGCCAGATTGTCAGAGAGCCTCGGCTACGAAGAGCCTTCGGCCAGTGACAATCTCGACAAAAGCTCAAATTGAGGTAATCAAGTCTATTAGACGCAACGTCTTTTTGCACTTCGTGCAAACTAAAAAGCGCAAGCATGCAGGCAATAGCTCTCTAGTGAGGTAAATGTGGTGAATAGGTGCAACGCCTGATTGCTGTACTTGTTCCAAGTACAGTTCAATAGCTCTATATGAGGTAACCAGAGTATAAACCAGCGTAACGCTACGGGCGGCATTTGTCCGCCCATATTTCAAATTAGGAGGTGATAGTATGAAAAAGTTTCTTGAATATACTAAAACGTTTGCAATAATCGTAGGTATAGTTGTGTCATGCTATATAGCAATTACTGCATTCTGGGGCATGATGACATTTGTCTGGATGATGATACCTATTCTTGCAATATTGACGTTGGGCTACTATGGAATCTTGTTTACTGTCTCAATAGCTAAGAGAAAGAAAGCAAAGGCCCAAAAATAATTGGAGGTGAGTTAACATGAGCAATAACGTGACATATAAGTCATATAGACTATTAGGTCAGGGAACACTTAGAGAATTTGATGTTAGCCCGGATTTCGTTACTCCTGATTTTACTGGCATAGAAATTCTTGGCGGTGATTTTGATGAATCCAATAAGCGAGCTAAACATAGGCAGAGGTCAGCTTTGTATTTTACACCAAGGTATGTCAAGTTTCCTAAGCTAATAAATTACTCGAAGTTTAGATACACATATCTGGATAGGTTGAATGCACATTTGTATAAGTTCTTCGTATTGAATGTGTATAAACAAGGTAAGCTGACTGATAGACTTATTCTGCCGCCAGATTACAAGACAATTAGTTTAGTAGCATACTACGTCTTAGCAACGATGAATGATGTTGACTATTATACTATGTTTAGTGATGCTGCACCGTTTACAGTTAATCAGCGTCACGATGTTGAATTGTACTGGGATAAGATATTGAAACGTATTGATATTAATACTGTAAGTCCGTCAGCACAATATCACTCTTTGTACGAATTCGACTCATATTATTCTGAGCCATTCGATAAGACTTCGTATACGTATATAATCGGGCATAATAAGAATAAGTATGCCTGTACGTTCTTTCTGTTCTTTGTAGATAAGCGTAAAAGTTATAGTGGAGGCACTAAGATGTATGCGTATATGGACACAGGATATCCGTATGTAATGAAGAGCAGATTGCGTGATAAGATAGATTATATGCATGTTGTGCTGATTAAACAGTACGCTGACAGGTTGGTGTGTAGAGTAGTTGGTGCCGACGATTATGAGCTTGTCAAGGAGAATGAGATTGTTGGTATATCAAAGCATGATTTTATCGAACTTGAAATGAAGAGGAGATATCTGAATATATTGGAATATGCGCCCGGATTAGGAGGCTGATGCCATGATTAGCAACTTGACTTTTAGTACTGCTAAATATCTGCATTATGAGTCCAGCAACGGCCATCGCGTGCCTATTCAGTTGAGATTTAAGGGCAATTCTAAAGACCATATAATGAAGCTAATAATAACGAATTTCGATGGTATAATAATTGAGTCGCTTATTAGGGGAATGCTTGAACATGTTTCTGGTTATAACTTCTCTGCGTTAGAGAGTATTATCATTGATGGTAATGAGATCAGGATAAATAATATGAGCAATGCTGCAATTGAAATTCTATGTGCCGCATATGAGCATAGGTCGGATGGATTTTTGAATGAGCTACTGACTGCCAGCGAGTTGACGACTCGATTCGCTGGCATTGTATACGCAAATGACCCGGTATTGACATACATTCATTTTGTATTTGCAAATAAGGATGGCTATGCAATTCCATTTCTATTCTCAGTAGATGTAAATGTTCAGCAGGAACATTATATTAGACCTAAGCGTAAATTAGTCGAGATTGATGGCAATTACTCAGGCTATGATAATTTTGTTAAGTTCGATGAGGCTACGAATCAGAGCACTATCATTACGTTTGAACCAAGTGCCCAGTATGATTTCTCATTCGATGTTGGCAGAATTAGATATATGTTGCTTTACAAAGGGCTCTGGCGCACTGTTTGGACTGACGATAAGCCACTTAAATTTGACGAGTTGACAAGCTATCAGCTTTTGCCGGACACACCTGGCACGACTAAACTATTTAATCTGGTTATGCTCGATGGCAATGAGGATGGTAAGACATCTACAAGTATTCTGATTGGCCGCTCAAGTAATGGTTTAATTGTGCGTGGCGTACCAATAGACTTATCTGATTTTGAACTACTAGAGGACAAAGGTGGATTGGAGGGGCACGTAGATGTATAAATTTGGCTTAATGGGTAATAGAAGGGAAATAAATACTAGCATACGTGTGCCAGAGTTGGCCGTTATTTCTATTCACTATAAACGAGATTATGATTTGCCATTCTATATCTTTTCTACTCGCAAGAGTATAGCAAGCAATTTATTGCAAACACTCGGTGCGTTCGGTGAGGCAATTGATAGCTCTGCTGGGCTCTATATTTCTAAAGTCTCATTCCCGGATAGGAAACTGTATGCAAATTTCAGTTACGGGAAGACTAATACGCTTGCAGCGGCAGATAGGGTGCTTGGCTTACGTGAACTCTGGCCATTGAATAACGGCGGCACATTGGATGTAAAGTATGTGCCTATTAATTTCGATATATCTACTATGTATAGTCGCGTAATGAGGGCACATAATACTTCCGAACTTTATCTGCTTGAAACCACGGATACTATCAGTGGTAAAGCAAACGGATATCTTGTTCTTCAGAATGAATATAACTGGCCTCAAGATTGGCATTACTATGAACCAATTGCGGATACTAAATGGCAACATATTAGTACCAAGTATATAAGTCTTAGGTATAGGCCGGCGATTGGGCTTGGTATAACTGATCAGGAGTTGGATAAATGCTGGCCTGTGAATGTCTTGCCATTGAGTTGGCTTACTGATATGGATAACCTGCCAGACTCGGAAATTGGGCTTGAATATCTAATGAGGAAACTAAATGAAGGCCGGCCTAAGGTTGAGGATATGGTCGCTTTCACATTCTACGAGTCGGATAACTATAGTATGAATGCAAGTATCGTGCATGTTGATAAAGTCTTATTGAGCTCAAATGGCGAGTATGTATGTACCGGCTTTAGCGATTCCAATGACATTCTGAGATTTAAGGGCTTGAACATATCTGATAATGAAGGCAGGTCTATCACAGTTAAAGACACTATTAAGTGTGCATTTGAGTATAATGGCCACGCATATCAGGTTGCTAAGTACCTGCCAGTCGAATTGGACTATAACGAGCCATTTGAACTTGAAAAGATAGATGACATATTCCAGCTTGTGGAGAGGTGATTTGTATGTTTGATAAAGTCTTAGTCCCATGTGGTAGTCAGCCAGACGAGCCAGGTATCTACCTGTCATTCAAGGATTTGAACTTCAAAGTTATGCCGCTATCTAATTCTCCTGAGCTTGTAGAGCTTATGCGTCTTAATCAGCAGGTTGGTGAGTTCATCTCATTGGAGCCTATGCCAATATTGAAATTTGAAAATTATATACTCGATTTCGTGCCAAATAAGAAGTATACGGATACACCAGGCGAGTTCCCTGATTTGCATATCTGCATCGTAAATGACAGTCAGTCTACACAGATCGACTTGCCTAGCGTGTCGTTAATACAACTATCTGCGTTGGTGCTAGGATTATCTGCGCTATTGACTTACGATTCAATTGAACGGCTTGAATTTATGGTTGGTCTAAATGACTTTACTGTATTGAAATTTTATACTGATAATCCTATTGTCATAGTTAGATTTAGGCATAGGCCGCAAATTGGGCTCATTCTGGATTTGAATTACGTTGATTCGCCAGCCGAATTTGTGATTTGTGATTCCTGCTGGATCTACTCGGATAAAGTATTTCTGCTCTCGAACAATACACTTTACACAGTGGAATTTGGGCATGTGTACGATTATACTTATCATGAGCATAGGGCGTATAATTATGGAGTCGTTACTCAGGACGAGGTGATTAAAATCCTAGAAGCGGAGGGCAGGCGGCTATGAAGAAGGCCCAGGAATGCTGCATAGTAACTGACGGCGAAGATACATCGTTCCTGTATGCGCTGGCTAAACAGTTAGGCTATAAGCCTACTATAGAGTCAGGTACTGACGAGCTATTGAGTATACTGAGTATCTATAAAGATATTAAATGTGTATTCTTATATGGCGAGCCGGACTATGCGTTGATTCTAACTAGACTTACTGAGCGCAGGATTGTGGCTGTTGGCTCTATTATCTACGATTCAGAATATGTATCTTACCTGCTGAGACAATCACCAACCGAGAATATCGGATTACTAATACATACGCTTCGATTAAGCGGTTATACGGCTAATCAAATTTCTCAGCTTTTCAACTCTATAGGGCTTAAGCCTATACGAGCAGATAAGTGGACACACGAGAATATACGATACACATACTGGAAATGGAAAGAAGGTGTCAATAATGCAGAAGGAGGCGAGGAGTAGATACCGTGTGGATAAAGTGTATAGGCTTAATAGAAGTGTGAAGAACAAGAAGTATTATCAGTATCGAAAGCACTCGTATCAGAATAACGTGCATATTAGTAAGATTAATGCACTGCTTAACTTGATTTCTAAGAGCTCTAATAAAAGCAAGATGCTGTACCTTGCATTTGCAACATTTTATTTCATTAATCCATTTGATGTTATACCTGACTTGGCACCGGTTGTGGGCTTTCTGGATGACTTGCTAGTTTGTACTACTGCACTCGAATGTATTAAGCAGATGATTCCATTTGGCGAATTCAAAAAGCAAATTAAAACCAAATTATCTCAATTCAAAAAAGGAGGGACAAAACATGGCAAACTTTGAGAATGATTCTAATGTAAGTAAAGTGTATGTAGGGGCCACGATTAAGAAGAGTATAGGCCCATATGAGAATGTAGAGTTGAACGTTGGTATCACTTTGCCTGTAGATTCTATCGAGCTCACTGATTTGGAAGCTAAAATAGATGAGAGCTACAAGTTAGTCGAGAAAGAGTTAGTTCAGAAGATAGAGTCTTTGAAGAAAGTAACGGCACAGCCAGTTAATCAGACTGCTAAGCCACCGGTTAAAAGATTTGAAGATACTGTATTTTGATTGACTTTTCCAAGCGTTGTGGTATAATAGAATATGAGGAGGAGAGAATGTATGCGCATTACTGGTAGCCCAACTAGAAAGTTCTTAATTGAGTTAGTAGAGAATACGGATTGTAATGATTACGAGTTAAAAGCCGGCACTTTGCTGGAGTTGGTCGGCGATGTCAAAGTCACTGTGCCACTCTCTGCATTGCCGGCTGATTTTTATTTGCATTTCGATAAACAGTCACTATCGACTATATTGGTTATAACAAATAACAGTAGCAGGAATATTATTAGTAACAATGACAATATCATGTTATTGAGCTCAAAGACTCAGGATGGAGTATATAGAGATGGCTATCAAGCATTGGATGATAAGCAATATGGAGATTACACTGAGGCCAGCGTTGACCCAATAGATAGTGCAATACGTGAATTTCTTGTTCGTGCACCAGACCGTAAGATTGATGGCAAGTTGTTCTCTGAGGTATGTGCTAAGCACGGAGTAGATAGGCATATGATTTCGGATATTAGTAATAGACTGGCGGCACTTGATTTCAAGAGTATCAATGGTAAGCCAATATATCCAGCTATATTGCGTTCATACCTGAGATATAAAGGCGGCAAGTCAGGTGCGGCATTTGGTAGAACTCACTATATGCGTGTACTTGATGCTAGTAGACAACAAGGCCACAGTGGCCATAAGGAGGGTTAAGTATGGATGATAAGTTTGATGTATTTGGCTCAGATTTAAGCGGATTGGATGATATGAACTTGGATATTGGTGCCGCAGTTGATGACGTGGATTTACATGCGGCACATGATATGGATGCTACTGGTAATGTGCTTTATAGAGTGCCATTCTTCAGGACAAAGTACATGATGTCTATGAGTGTTTCACAAAGTGACAAGCCAAGGATCAGGTTTACATTTATGAAAGCTGTAGGTGATAATACTAGAAAATTCGATAAGTCTACAGCAACTAGGCTTGACTTAGATAAGAATGAAGTGCTATCATTGATATGGTATATTGAATCACAATTGCAGAAACCTGATGCACAGCATTGGAAGATAACGCACGATAGTCAGAAAGCAGGCGCAAATCAGGCTAGTTCATCTCTTAAAACACTTGAAGTCGGGCTTGCTAAGGATCAAAAGTCGTTTGGCGTAGCTTTGAACTCTAAGAAACCAGATGGCACATCCGAGTCATTCGTTATTACATTTGACCCTATGCAATTTAAGGTATTCCTCTATGAATTGAAGAAGTGTATGTACTACATGGAATTCAACACAATTCAGGGCTTCACGTTCAACTGGGTATAATTGTTACTCCCCTAGGTACATCCCCCGAAATGTATTAACGGCAGGTGCTAGCTGTGGCACTTGCCGTCTTTTCAAGAATGGAGAGTGATTGATTTGAAAATATCTATTAATAAAGACAGGAATCTTATAACTGTCGTATATGATTCCTATGTCGAATTTAAGAATATAGGTAAACCTCCGCATTTCAGATACGAGCCAGCAACGAAAATCTGGCAGCAGTCAATTGATAATCTGGATGTGGATTCCTTCATTGAATTCTGCACTAATAATAAGGACTTTATACATAACTATTCTGAAATAGTAAGTCTATTAGGTAATCAGGCCACAAATGACTATGCTGGCATTCTAATCTCGCAGCGTGGTGAGTTGTATATTCCAGCTACGCTCGTGGAGTCTAGTGAATGGCTACAGAGCCTTACGTATGGCGATAAGGTGGCTAGAAAAGGCCAGAATTATTACAGAGCTAAGGATTCGTATGCCACACGTGAGATTATTCGTATGGAAACTGGTATTAAGATGCCGCCATTTTTCACAGGCATCGAAGCACCAGATGTGGAGCAGTATATTCCTGATTTTCTCTATCCTCATCAAGTTGATGGTGTTAAGTGGATTGTGGAGAAGTATTACGCAGGTTTGCCAGGTGTATTACTAGCCGACGATATGGGGCTTGGTAAGACTATTCAGTCGGTATGTGCATTCACTATTTTGCAGAAGTTGGGCAGATGTAAGAAATTAATGATTATGGCTCCTAAGAGCACGATTACTAATACATGGCAGCATGAAGTTAATAAGTTCTTTGGCCTCAATTTGCAGATTTTGGATACAGATAATATGTGGCTTATCGGCTCCGATTCAGTAGACTATTGTATTACTAATTATGAGGCGCTAGCTTATTACGGGCGCGAGAATGCACGTGCGTCACTTAACTCAGATTGGCTATTAATCTTAGATGAGGCTACTAAATTCAAGAATAGAGATTCGCAAGTGTATGAATCAATTGCGGCACTTAGAGGTTCTGCATTTGTAATCTCACTTTCTGGCACTCCTTTTGAGAATAATGCATCTGAATTCTGGGCTATCTTGCAAATTACTGCTAAGAATTTTATGCCACGTTATCTATTAAGCCGCAGATTTATAGAGTATGAGACTGTGACGCTTGGCAGAAAGACTATTAATAGGATAGTGGGTAGCAAAAACTTACATGTATTTAATCAGCTAGCCGCAAATTTCGTGCTACGCAGAGTTAAAGACTCGGTCGTATGCTTGCCTAAACGCAGTATACACGTGATACAAGTCGATCCGAACGAGTTGCAACTTGAGTTAATTGAGCATGTAAAGAATTATATGTTTGATAAATTCAAGGATGACGATATAACTAAGATGGCTAGTAGCACTTTAATTAGAAGGATAGAAGATGACCCTCGGCTTTTGATTATGGGTGACTCTGATGTAAAGGATGAGCCATTTGTTAAAAGAATCCGATTGGAAGATGTAGGCCCGAAATTGAAGGTGCTTGCAGATTTGTTGAAGACGCTTAAAGGTAGCACTGTGATATTCACTCAATTTGAGGATATGGCTACGCTTATTAAAGAGTATCTCACAGACTATGACTGCAAAGTAATCACAGGCCAAGTTAGTCAGAAGGGTAGGAACACTATCATTGAGCAATTTAGAACAGATAATGGCGTGCTTATAGCTACTGATGCATTAGCTTATGGCGTCAATTTGCAATTTGCAGAGAATCTAATTAACTTCGATTTGCCGTGGAATCCGGCACGACGTGCTCAACGTATAGATAGAATCTACCGACTTGGCGTAACTGAAGAGCGGCATGTGTGGGATTTGGTTTGTAATAACGTAGAGGCTATAGTGTACAATAAGCTTATAAAGAAACTTAGAGACTTCACAGTAGCAGTTGAGGGCCTCGAATTTGAAGATAGTTCGGTCTATAAGCAGATTATAGACGAGCTGTTCTGAGGTGATAGACATGATCGGAGAAATTGAGAGAATTATATATTGCAACTATGAGCGGCCAAATAGCGGCTCGATTTTGTTGCTTAGAGTCTTAGATTCTGATAAGAAGTATAAAGTCAAGTGTGACATGCAATTTCCTACTATAGGCCAGCTTATAGAGTTTGAGCTTGTAGGCGAGCCTGACGCACAGGATACGTATGATATAACTATTCATCGGCTATATACTGCCTATAATGTCGGTCGACTGCTTTATTACGTCTCTGCTGGCAAGCGTGAACGTAAAGTGGCAGAGTTCATTACTAACGATCTTGGTGCTGATGCTACTGCCACTACGTTAGATGAGGTAATAGAGCTTGTAAGTAGTTATGGAGATCAGGTAGATGTAGGTCCGCTATTGGAACATTTAGAACGACTACGTGGCGCACAAGTGATTTTAGATGTGCTTGGCAACTCTATTACAGTCAGACAGGCATTGGATATAGCGGAATCTGCTAAGGGCCTCGATTACCACATGATAAGCGAAAATCCATATAGGCTTGTTGACTATTATCCATATACTACTGGTGAGCAACTTGATCGTGCAGTTAAAATTCTTGAGACAATAGCTGATCCGTACGAGCGAATTCGTGCATATGCGTTGACTACTCTATGGCGTCGTGCACGAGATTACCATTTGCATACAGTGAGCACTGCAGATTTGATTGGCTTATTGCAACGCAGAACGCATGAGTCACGTGTCACTATCCACGATTCTATTGTCAGGATGCTAGATGAAGGCGATTTGCTTGAACTCGATTTGGATGGCATGAAGGTTATAACTTGCAGTAAGCTATATGAGGAAGAGGAGTATATAGCAGATCGATTACTTAGCTTAATGGATGAGAAGGCCGCGGATGAGCATGTGATACGTGAGTTTATCGCAGCACAGAAGAATAGTTCAGTTTCACAATTGAGCGAAGAGCAAATTAATGCGGTTGTTGGTGCGCTCACTAACCCTGTTACGATTATCACTGGCGGGCCTGGCACTGGTAAGAGTACGATAGTCGCTAGTATTGCAAAGCTATGTGAAGGACTAGGTTATACAATCAGTCTACTTGCGCCTACAGGCAGAGCGGCAGTTAGAATTGGCGGTAGCACAATCCATTCACAAATAGGCTGGAAAGCAGAGAAAGGCTCAAAGCGTATAGTAACAGACTATGTGCTAGTAGATGAAGCATCCATGTTAAATCAGCATGTATTTGCCGAACTTATCAAGCAGATAAATGATAATGCACATTTGATCTTAGTTGGTGACGTGGATCAGTTGCCAGCTATTGGAACTGGTAATATCCTTAATGACTTAATAACGTGCGGACTATTCCCTGTTTATAGACTTACTAATCTTTATAGACAGACTAAGGAGTCCAATATAGTTGAGTTGGCACATTATATTAATAAAGGTGATGTGCAAGGCATCATTTCAACGCTTAATAAGAATGACGTGCAGCATATCAGTGGCCTAACTGATGAGCAGATGATTAATGTGTATGACTATCTCTCTTCTAAAGTTAATGACTCTGCTATTATGCTTACTCCATATAGACAAGAGAATATGAGCCGCAGTTTAGTGTTGAGCACATATAATTGCAATAATCAAATAGCTAAACGCAGATATGGCTCATCTGCTAATCTCCATGTTGGTGAGCCTGTAATGATTCTCGAGAATAACTACGACCATAACGTGTATAATGGATTGATAGGCCGCATTACGGGATTCTTAGCAGATGGCGGCGTTAGAATTAAGTTACCTCAGCCTATTAGATTCAATAACGAAGAGACTTCGCAAGTTGAGTTATCTAAGTTGGAACTATATATGGTCGACCGTGCGTATGTAAGCACTGTTCATAAGGCGCAAGGTATGGAGTATGATATAGTCGTTATACCAATTGTATGGGACTACAATTCATATTGGACTAGGCAGATGCTGTATACAGCAGTGACGAGAGCAAAGAAGCAGGTTGTGATTCTTAGTAGAAGTGAGCAGGAATTTCGTGCAGCTATGACTTCGCTTAATAAGAATAGGCAGGCATTTGCTACTAATTTGCTTCACATATTAACTCAGCGTGCATTGCAAAAAGGAGTGTGATAACATGGAAATTGACGTAACGAAACTATTGAAGGTCATATCTAACTACGTTGGCACTAAGCCAATTGGTAAGTATGTCGTATTTCAAGCAGAAGGGCCAGACTTGAAGGTCTTAACTACAGACGAAGAGAGTATGATGCAACTTAGTATGTATGTAGGCCCGAATTTGAAGCAGGGGACTTATGTAATTGAGCAGCCTAAATTGCGTGAGTTGACTTCGCATATGCGTAGGAATTCTAAAGCAATTTTGACGAACTCTGAATTGAAAGTCGGTAAGTATTCCGAAAAAGTCAGTAAGATAGATAAGCTTGCACTTGATCTTAATCGTGTTAGCGGTGATCGATTCAAACTTAACTTCAAGGCCATCGAGCTTGCATTTGATTTATTCGGCGGCTTTAGCAGGCCTATCACTGGCGTATATAACGTAGTGCTTAGTAGAGATGCAATGCGCATATATGATATTGGCGCAAAATTGGAGATGAAAACTGGCGAGCTATTGGATTATGACTATGTTCTGTCATTTAGATATAGGCCATTTGCACATATATTGAATGCATTGTCTGTGATTACTCCGTACGAGACGTGGATGACTATTAGCGATAATGGCAATAAGTACTATGCATTGATAGAAGCACAAGCCGGCGTTTACTCGGTTCAGTTCATTTTGGATTTGAAAGTAGATATGCCTACTAGCTCAACGCAAGAGTATTTCGGGCATGTTGATTTAAGTGCTCTGTATAACTTAGACCAGAATACTAAATGTCTATTTAGAATGAATGGTAATCTTGAAGTCTATACTATTGATGGGAAACAGATAACAAGTGCACCGATTTTGAAATCGTTGGGCTTGCCATTGACTTGGACTACCGGACTTTATAAATTCAAGTTTCTTGATCTGTCGAATGTGGATTTGTATATCTCTGCTGGTGCTCTTGTGCTTAATAGCGGGCCTGTAAGTATAGAGCTCGTATAATCGAGGTGATTGCTATGTACGCGGCACTATACTCACGCTTTAAGCTAGGTAAACAGCTGGCAATTAAGGATGATGGCAAGGTTAAAACGGTGGCATATCGTACGTGGATTACATTAGGCGATTATAAAGCTAGGGCCGCAGATAAGTTGCATGGTAGCTACTTGGCTAGACTAATAATAACTGGTAATAGCGACGACCCATTTTGGAGTGCAGTAACACAAGGTGCGGCAATTGCATGTCCGTACTCACTTTACTCGGTTGGAGTCATAGAATATGATGGCACTGCTGTGCCAGAGTTAGTGCTTACTACTAAGCTTGAGAATATATCTATAGCTATGACTAGGCCGCAAAATAGAGATGATCATATAACTAAGCAGGCAGAACGTATAATAGAGCAGGAAACAGAATCAATTGATCTGGCACCTGAATTGAAAGATAAGCTCGAACGCATAATAGGCAGATTGGAGAGTGAAGACAATGGCTAAAGATGGCGGGTTATTAGATTCGCTAATTAAGAAGTTCAACGATTCAGTAGCTAGCAACGAGCAGCCAATTAAGTATCGCACTGGCTTATTACCACTCGATTACGTGTTTGACAATGGTCTACAAGCTGGTACAATAAGTGAGATATATGGCGAGCCAGCAACTGGCAAGACAACGACGGCGTTACTGATAGCTAAGACATTTCTCAATGCTGGCATGAAGGTAATTTACATGGATACGGAATTTGCGCTAGATGTCAATTGGTGCAAACGCAATGGGCTGGATATAGAGAAGCTGCAAGAAGAAAAGAAATTATACATCATGTCTCCTGATACGGCAGATAAGGCATACAAGATGGCAATTGACGTAGCTAAAACTGGCGAGGTTGGTTGCATTATTATAGACTCAATAGCTAGCTTGCCAGTAGCAGAGATGTTATTAGAAGAAGACCCAGTAAATTTCAATAGGCCGGGCTTAAGTGCCAAGAAGCAGACTAATTTCCTAGTTGCTATTAAACCAATTCTGCACGAGACTAAGACGGCACTCGTATTAATCAATCAAGTAAGGGCTAATATTTCCCCCTATGGTGCCCCTACAAGCGTCCCTGGCGCATACTATAAGCGGTTTGCATCTAATTATATAGTTGAGCTTAAAAGAAAGGATATAATCGGTCTTAAAGAGCAACCAGACGGTATCATAGTGCAGATTAAAAATGTTAAGAATAAGTGTGGTGTGCCATATAGGTTAGAGTACATGCAAATTCATAAGGAACTTGGGCTCGATGTTGCGTCTAGCAATATGGATTATCTAATTGCACATGGGCTTATTCAACGTAGTGGTGCATACTACACGATCGGTGAGAATAGATTCAGAGGCAGAGAGGAATTGAAGGCTTATCTATTTGAACATACCGATTTAATTAACGAGCTTGTGAGTAAGGCAGAAACTGAAAACTTAGCGACTGGAGGGTGAGTTTTATGGAAGACTATGAAGAAAAGATAGAAGAGATGTACAAGCTACTTAATTCTAGTCATAGGCCCGAGGTTACGCTTGCTAGCTTCATATCCGCGGCACTTATTATTCTTGCTAATAACAAGATTGATTACAGGCTAGTTGTAAAGGAAATAAGAGAACTGACCAAGGGGGATGAGCAACTTGAAGCTGTCAGGCTAGCGAAAATAGCTGAATTACTACAGCATAGTCCTACTCATATAGAAGGTTGAAGAGTCTGAACTTAGAAATGAAGATTATCAATAGGTATTAACTAAGCTAAATCGACTTATTAAGCAAATCCATCCTGATATCGGCGGCACTAATGAGCTATTCACTCTTCTGTTTCCATATTAGAATGAACTCAAACATAATATATCTGATCTATTTAAGCTTTACAAGTCTGGTAAGCTCAGTGGCTTGAATATAAAAGTGGATATTGGTACGCTATCTGTAAATGAGCTAACTTAGCTACTTGAGCTTGCCACTTCTGGACAATTTACGATACCACTCGATAATGGCTATCCTGCTGGTAAGTTAACAGTGAAATTTCACGTTAATAAAGAAAACAAAAAATGAATTATTATCTAACTTGTGAGTTACAATGCTATATGTAAATTGGTATATTGCTTATTTTCTGGCCTTTGGAGGTGGGTTTATGCAATTGTTCCTAGTCACTGCGCGAGTTGGGCATTATGGCTCTGGTAAGCATGGGTACATAAGCAGAGTTGTAAGAGCCAATAATGCACTAGGCGCGTACGAGAGCGGTAGGAGGCTTGCAGGTGTTAAAGCAGTCGAGCATGTTAAAAGAATAAATGAGGCCGATGCTATATTACATCTGCTAGACGAACTGAGAGATCACTACATTACTCAGGATAGATACCCACCATCGCTTGTTAAGAATCTATTATCCTTTATTGAGCCTATAGTCACTAGGCGTAAATATAACGAATCTAGTTCTTACAAACAAGAGAGAGGTGGTGGGCAGCGCTTTACATCTAGCGCGAATCTATGAGGCAGTTCAGATCAGGAGAAAACGCAGATATGATTGAGTTTGTACCGGAGTATAAGATTAACGATGGATATGTGCTTCACATTTCAGATTTGCATGTACCTTACACAGCATATGACGTGATCGATACGCTTATTGATCAGTATGGAAGTAGTGGTGAAGATAAGACTACACTCGTACTAGGCGGCGATATCCTCGATAATGAGCACATCTCTGTGTATAGCCACAAGAATTTGGACTCCTACCTGGAAGTAATCAACGACGCAAATTCACTTATTAGGAAGCTAAGTCAATATTTCGAGGTAATCGTGCTTGATGGTAACCACGATAGATGGATAGGCAAGTCTATGAATAATCAGTATTCTAATATCGGCCTCATGTTACCACAAACGATGAATTATTACATTACGAAGGACATCTACTTCGATTATGACGAAGAGATGTTCGTCATTATTGGCGAGTTGCCGCATGTACATTATTATAGTCACAGATTCTTCAAGATTGGGAATGTACTGTTTATGCATCCATCGAATTATAGGCCAACTCCAGGTGCAACAGTTAGAGGTGCTATTGAGACTGCAATGGAGGAAGATATAGACTTCGATATTATGATTATAGGACATACGCATAGTGCACAGCAGATTACTCACTTTAGGAAAGTGGGTATCGAGAGTGGCAGTATGTCATATAATAGGAAGTATATTACTAAAACTGGCAGATTCTCAAAGGCCGCATATATTGGCTATACTCTATTGAGTTTCTCTGGTGGCTACTGCGTAGATTACTTCCTGCATAATATCACAATGCATAATAAGCTCATGCGCAGATTAGTCGGCTACGAAGCTGTAGATAGAACGTAGAAGGAGTGATTCTTGTGAAGCGCGATAGCATATTAACAGGTGCAAGATACCTAGTAGAACAGCTACATGCAAGCGGTCAAGATGATATTGCAGAGTCTATTGTATCAGACGCAAAGGACTATATAGCTATGCTACAGCGTGTTGGCGATATTAAGGATTCTGTGGCACAACATATAGTGGATTTGTATCTAAATGAAATGACATATGCCGAAATTTGTGAGATCGTAGGCGAAGAACTCGATTCAATTAAAAGGATATTAAAAGCTTTAGAAGAGTGCGTAGGCGAGGCTGTAGTTGCCGCTGTTATGGATAATTCAGACGATTTACAGGACTATAGAGAGTTCGTAAATCAGTATATAGAACGTCACTATGCACCACTCGAACAGTTATTGCTATTCGATATAGACACCGAAGACTTCGAGTGTGAGGCAGCAATAGAGTATGTAAGGTCGTTCGTACCACATTACGAAGTCAGACGGCGTTGTAAGGAGTGTGATGACTCCATCTTCGGAGGTGAGTAAGAATGTATATAACAATAAAGGAAGCAGAGCACGAGATTGCGTCACACGTTGACGCAATCTTGCTTGCTTTATCTACGGAGAATAAGTATGGTAGTAAGTATGTATGTCAATTACACGATGATAAGGATGCGTCTTTGCACGTATACAAAGATGACAATAATGTGCATTTGCATTGTTTCGGCTGTGGATTTCATGGCTCTATATTCGATTATGTAGCTAAGCTAAAGGGTATTGGTAAGATAGAGGCCGCAGATTGGTGCCTTAAAACGGCTGGCATTAATCGTAGCGTTATGATGATTAGCCAAGACGATGTGACTAAACTTGCAGAGCTTAATAAGTATATAGCTTTGTTACTTCATAAGTCGACTGAACATCTTAATAAGGATGCTGTGGAGTTTCTTAAGTCTAAAGGCTTGTATGATAGAAAATTGCTTTCATCTGCTTGTATAGGCCAAATTAATTCCACGGGCCAATTGATGCAGGCCGCAATTAAGAAGTATGGGCGCGAGTTTATCGATAAGATGCGGCCTATTAATCTTGCATTGTTTGGCCCTAATAAGTTAACATACACGATTTTCAATAGAGATGGCAAGCCCGTGGCATTTGCCGCACGTAAGTTGGATGGTACGCTACCTAAGTATGTGAATTCTAACGGGAATGTGTACGATAAGCGTGTGACACCGTATGGCATACATAGAGTTGTTAGTGGTAAGGAATTGATCGTGGTTGAGGGCTACAATGATGCATTGGCATTCTGGTCGCTTGGAATAAGAAATGCAATTGCACTATGTGGCACGAGTTTTAGCAATGAGCTTGTCGATTTGCTAGTTAGTTTACAAGTGCCGCGTATACATTTATTCTTCGATTCTGATAATGCCGGCTTAAAAGCTTCGTACGAGTCGATAATGAAATTGGCTAATACCAATATCAAAACAGATGTGTGGCTTGCGTCATGCGACCCTGATGAGCTTATTTTAAGGCATGGCAAGGATTTCATGAAAGGCGTGCAAGTTCAATCTAATGCCGAGTTTGTGCTTTATTATACGCAAGACCCGGAGTTTACTATCAATTCGTTAGAGCTATTGGCAGGTGATGATATTGAGCAGACGACTATCTCGCTATGCGAGACACTCAGAACTAAATTCGGGCTGGATTATAACCCATATAAGCTTCTATATGAGACAATTAGAAAGAAATATGAGCACGAATTGGGCGAGGTTAAGAGTCAATTGACTGAGCTTACGCAGAAAGTTGATAGGCTGGTGAATTATGGGCAAACTGGAGAATGACTTATCCGAGTTCTTAGAGCTGACTAAATTTAACTTAACATAGGCCGAAATTCTGGATATTGGCACTTATTGCAAATTCCTAGCTAGAAATCCTATTGTCTAGCTTTCTAGGTCAAGTAGAAAGGGCAGTACTGCAAGTGCATATGTGCTGCCCAATTTACTTTATAAGGCACTTATTACTCGCACGATAGTGTATCAGTCTATTAGCCTAGAAAATGACGATAATATAATGTAGCCTTAGCGTACTAATTAGCTTGCTAACTTATTAGAGCGCAAATTTAAGAGTTTGCAAGTTGCGCCTATTTTCAAGTTTCCTAGTTCCGAGTCTTAGCTATTCCAAGACTAGGCTTAGAGTTAGTCTAAAATTGTGAAAAAGCTATCGAATATTAACGTTAATATACTATCCGACTAGTAGATATTGCGGTCTAAATATAAGGGCACGGAATTGTCATAGCTCTACGGCGGGTTTTACTATAAGCTCAATTGGGGCATGTAGGTCTATGTTAGGCTGACAGATGTGTTAACTAAGTAGGATTTAATTTACTAGCCTGATGTACAATTATAGTTAAGAGTATATTAGTAGGCACGAAGTTCAGATGAGCGAATAGTTGGCACACATAGGAAATTATTCGTAGGCCTGCCATCTGGCAGATCGTTTATCATTAGTCTGAAGGACAAGCGTGATGTTAATAGATCAATGCGCAACTTATTGGAGGCTGAATATTCTAATTTAGTATAGGACATTAATTAGATTTCAAGCCTTCCTAAGATAAACTAGTCAAACGAAATAGGTTAGAATTTAAACGAAATAGGTTAGAATTTAGTAGTGCCGAATCTTAGTACGACGTCATGTAATTTATGCGGCTTCAGTCATGTATGTCATAGAAGTAGGCAGTGGTTCAGTAATCAGATAAGGGAGGTATGACTATGCCAAAGAAATTAGCCGCAACTAAGGAAACTGCTGCAAGTAGTTATGAACGCGAGGTGCTAGCTGCACTTAAAGAACTCTATCCGAGAATGATTATTCTAAGGCAAGTTCAATTAGCTAAAGAGACTCATACGCGTGTTAGAAGCACAAGAGTGGATTTCTATATGCCAGAATTGGACTTATGCATAGAAGTAGATGGTGAACATCATTTCAAGCCAGTAGAGTACGACGAGCATGCACAAGCCGATTTTGAGCGTAGGCAGGCGATGGATAGAGCAAAAGACGAATTTCTTGAAATGGCGGGCCATAAAGTGCTGCATGTGCCTTATACAGTCATAAATGACGGGCTCAAAGATTGGCTCAAAGAGCAAATTAAGAAGAAGTTAAAGGAGGCTGATTGATGTACATATTTGGTGTGGATCCGGGAACTAGTAAGTGTGGTTGGTGTTTGTACGATAGTAGCGGTGATGAAGTAATAGCTAATGGAGTTATAGTGATGAGTGGCAAACGACACACCGACGATTCGCTAGAACGTAGTATAGCTATTACTCAATTGTTAGAACGCAACTTAACTGATCTCGTAGCAGATTACGGAATTGATATACTTGCAATCGAAGATCAGTTCATTCAGCATAATGCACGTAGTGCAATTAAGCTAACTAGACTTACTGGTATGATTATCTACATGGCATATAATGAGTTTGGCTTAGAAGTAGTATTAGTACCGCCTAGGTCTGCAACGAAGATTGTGCCTGACTTGCAGAAATTGCAAGGCAAGAAGCCGGAGTATGCAAAGAAGGTAGTGCAGTACGTAGTAGATAGGTACGATGCTCCATTGCAAGGTATAGACGACGCATTTGCAATTCTAATAGCACGAGCCGGCGTTGAACAGTATATGCTTGAAGAACTTAATGGAGGCGGTCAATAAGATGGAGAATATAAATTATTATGTACATATCTATAGGGCGCCAGATACAAGCTAGTAGAGAGAAGACTAGTTCAATCATATATGCGACATACTAAATCATCACATCAGATAGATGAAGCAAATACTCACAGGCATCGACTTCGGGTACATCTCTCCTAGCGTCTATAAGATCATTCTCTCCAACATGATGTCTATCTCACAAGTTAAAGACAGGCAAGACTACATTTCATATGTGCAGCAGATTTGCAAGCAGTAGCAATTGGATATAAGCGACATAGAGCAGCAAATCTACTACATCCTTATGAAGTTAATCGACTCGTATACGCACGAGAAGCTTACATTCCTTCAATATTAGACTTGGCTATTACCACGACGAGTCTAGTAGTGGGTATGGCGTAGCTCTAAAGATTAGTTATCGCAACTATCAAGTTAGCGCGACTATAGTGATGACGGAGATTACTATAATAAGCTAGAACATTCGACGTACGACATAGATAAGCAGGATATATAGTACATACTCGTGCAACTGACTCCATAGGAAGCACGCTAGTATCTGGCCAACGATAACTCATTCGCGGCCCATGTCTAGTCCTATAAGATTAATGGTCATAATAACATAGGTACTAGAAAATCAACTCAAATTTGACCTCCAAGCTCATCACTAAAGGTCTTCCATTCATTTTTGCCATTCCAAATTAGACTAAATCTAAGCTAACTTTTGGTGTTTATTTTTCGGAAATCACCACTTTGTGAAGACCGCACCAAACTCCGCTTGTGGGCTCGCTTCCAGCGAGCACAAACTGAGTAATAGTTTTTGATATAATTGGATATATTTTTACTAACTAACAGACGGAAAAAACTAATAAACTTGGGCCTGAAATTTTTATAATCAATGATGGAATAATTATTTATCTAAGCCATTTTAAGACACTTATATCTACCATCCGTCAATGATTTTTTATAAATAAGCGAATATAACTTATAACTATAATATAACTATAATTATATATATATATATTTATATAGTTATGTATTTATCATAGTTTTGGTTATATTATCCTTATAGGTTACAGAGTTTCACTAATTACATGTATATATATACGTATTTTTGATAAAAACTCACGTAAGTCATTTATTCATGCGTATGTAGAGCTTATAAAATAACTAATCAAAAATAAGGGTACAAAAGTTTGTGCATACGTAAGCCCACTATCCATGCGTAGGTACGTGTGGTGTTCACAAAGCAATGATTTTTATATTCACATGCTCTAAGTCCTTTATCCATGCGGGTGTACGAATGAAAAATATATATATTTATATATATATATACTCACAAAATGTGTAACTTTATAAACCTGCTAAAAACGTAGTATTCATGCGGGCTTAGGCACATCAAGCTGGTAACAACGTAATAAATAAAAACAAAGATGTGCAGTTAATCCACTATCCATGCGGGGTTTGGAACGTCGAGTGTAAAGTGTGCCAAAACTGTTGGAAATATCAAGTGTACAGCAAAATAAAACGGTGGCTTATTGCCACCGTCTGATGTGACTATATATAAGAGCTACTAGGTTATTGGTCTTCTTCTAGTTCCTGATCGTCGTCGTACATATACTGTATTGGTATGACTACTGCTCTTTGTTTCTTCCCTCCTAGTCCTGATACTACTATTTTCTTTGCCCCGGTTATGTTAAGTAGGACTTTCTCTATGTATAGTGACTTCAGTGAGTTATATTCTGTGTGCTTTAGTATAGTGACCTTAAGTGTTTTTGTGTTTATAGCTATATAAGGCTCGCCTTGATGGTTAACAATCCATATGCCTTTGCGTATAATTGAGCGGCCGTTTTCAGTTAATAGCTCATATACACTTCTCTTGCTAGCCTCAGATGTGTCTAATGCACTATCTGGCAATGTTGGGAAGTTAAGAATAGTATCGAGTATATCGAGGCCCTCGTTTACGTTATTTGCTTTGCGTTCTAAGAAGTCTGGTATAGAGTAATCGTCATTGTCTAATACACCGATGAGTTGCAATAATGCATGTGCATAAGCCACATTTTCCGCTGTACGGCCATTATCTCTATTTTCTGAGATGTATATATTCTTTAGTCTGATTATATTATCCCAGAATGTAGCTACATTTGCTATAACTCGCTCTGAATATACACCTTGTGGTACGCTTACTGGTCCGAATGGGTGGCCTTCCAATCTGAACTCCACTATTCTAGAATCCGTTGCGCTAGTCTCTGGTAAAGAGACCACACTGCCGAACCACATCATATGATTGAGCTTGAAGACTCTGGCTTTGGAATTAGGTGTACCTCGGACATAATTTCCGCCCCTGCTTGCAATCTCGAAGTTGCGTATTAAGTGCTGTGACTTCATCGACGGCTCGAAATTATCGAATAGTGGAATTGCACCGCTGCCATTAAGCATCTGTATAGCTCCGTAGTCTGTGCTATTATCAAGTCGTTCTGTAAGGCCGTCGTATAGCTTTTGAATAACAGACTCGAATAGCATAGTCTTACCACTGCCGCGATTACCGGTAATCCATATATACGGCCGCCAATCCATAAGTGTATGGAATGGTGCAAGCATTATAAACGCGGCTAGATAGTTCTTAGCATGATTATCCTGCAATTTGAGATTATCTAGTGCCTCAGTTAATAGCATGAATTGTTCTTCTAGTGCAGAAATCTTGGCCTGAGATAGTTCCTTGTCAAACTTCTCAACGTTTATCCATTGATGTCCATTACTTGCATCTACCAATTGGCCATTGATTATGGGCAATTCTAATGGCTTAATTTTGTATCCGTCATCATAGATCAATTTGAATGGCTCAGCCTTATTGACAAAGATGAACTCTGTTCTATTCTTACTACCTTTCTCGGGCCTCAACTTGAATATACCTTTATTGATTGTAGTATCAACGTCGACTTCAGTTTGCGAAGCTAATAGTGGAAGTTGGGCCTGAATTTGCTTAGCTATATTCATAGGAACACCTAGGAACAATTGAATATTCTTGGGCCCGAATTTGTTTATATCCTTTACATAGACTTTTCCGTTTTTGTAGAACACATACTCATCTTCTGGTGTGTGGCCCAATAGAGTAACGCCGGCTTTTGATAGCTCAAGTTCTACGTCCACTTTCTTTAATTTCACACTAATCCCTCCTCCATGTGTTAGTCTTGATAGTTTATGTAAATTAATTTAAGCAAAATATTGACTATAATAGTAGTAGGTGATATAATATATATACACTAATACCTCCTTAACACAAGTGTGAGTAGGAACAATGCCGGCCAACGAAGGCCGGCCTTTTTTCTTTTTTACTTACTATCTCCGATCTTGGTTTTCGGTTCGGATTTGCTTCCGTCCTGTATATCTGGGGCATACATATCCATTAATTTTAGTACATCGCTTTGCAAGTATCTTATTGACCTCTTGATTCGTATTGGTCTCAATAAGCCTGCACGCTCCCATCGCATTACGGTCATTACAGAGACCTTATACAGATCGGCTACCTCACGTCTAGTACATAAATCATCCTTAAAGTTAATAGGCATACACAGCACCTCCTCTGGGTTTTGTCGTTCAGATTCTAACACAACCATTTTAACATAACTTCATACGTGTTACTCCTGGAACTTAGTGGTACTTTAGTTATATTATATAGCTTGTAAGTCTAAATGTCAATATGTAATTTAATTAATTCAAATGTTGACTAATAATGGTATGAGTGATATAATGTATGTAAATGTAAATGTACATATACGAATGTGGCTTGATTTCCAAGTTTGGGCCGACGATTCAATGTAATGGAATGCTTATGTTATTTCAACTCTCTTAAGTTCAGAAATTGAAGTATACTAGAATTATAAGATTGGGGGTGTTTTTATGGGTGTTATGGATGTTAATGAAAAAAAAGACGATTTCAAGTATTATGTAGATTATACAAAACTTATGAGATTTTTTTAAGATATATTTGACGAAGTAGATTTATATGATTATTATGCGATTACCGTAAAGAAAAATACAGAACTTCCAAATTCTTTTATTGTAAAAATTGAAAATAATGAAGAACAATTTTATTTTGTTTTTACTAAAGAATATGACAAACAAAATAATACGTACTATTATTATTGGATAGGTGAATATTATTATGATGATGGAAAATATATACATAGAACTGATATTAGGTAAGTTCCGAATCCGAAAGAATAGAATAAAGTATCTTGGTTTGATATATTTGATTTGTTGGATGTACCAAGAAATAAAGTGACAGTAGAAAAATACGTAGACAGTAATGGATACAAACACTTTAATTATTTATCATAAATAGTTCCATATAAAGGTTAGAAATTGAGATTTCATGTTGGAACAGATTGGATGACTGTAATGTCTAACAAACCACTTTGATATTTTATATAATATAATTAATATTTAGAGAGGTAGATTTTATATCTACCTCACTTCAAACGAAAATGGGAAAATTGAAAAGTAATAAGAATGATACTTAACTTATAAGGGGGTGTTTTTATGGGTGTTATGGATGTTAATGAAAAAAAAGACGATTTCAAGTATTATGTAGATTATACAAAACTTATGAGATTTTTTTAAGATATATTTGACGAAGTAGATTTATATGATTATTATGCGATTACCGTAAAGAAAAATACAGAACTTCCAAATTCTTTTATTGTAAAAATTGAAAATAATTACATTGATTATCAATACGATGAAGAACAATTTTATTTTGTTTTTACTAAAGAATATGACAAACAAAATAATAC
>ERZ795046.1259-NODE-1259-length-26513-cov-16.521090_pt1 | contig 26513 bp, 22 predicted proteins | sample MGYA00375130_ERZ795046 | MGnify/ENA primary metagenome ERZ795046 (study PRJEB30175, sample SAMN05720202) | activated sludge metagenome | isolation source: anaerobic digester from wastewater treatment plant | place: Japan | collected 2015-05-15 ...
ATCAGATAAGAATGAAGATAGGGGTTATGTTTGGCTCACCTGAGACTACCACAGGCGGAAACGCACTGAAGTTCTATTCTTCTGTGAGGCTAGATGTTAGAAGAATTGACACTATAAAAGAAGGAGATGAGGCTACAGGAAATAGAGTGAGAGTAAAAGTTGTAAAGAACAAAGTAGCCCCTCCTTTTAGACAGGCTGAGTTTGATATTATGTATGATAGAGGAATTTCAAGAGAAGGCTCAATACTTGATATAGCCACACGTATGGATTTAATTAAAAAGTCAGGCGCGTGGTATTCTTATAACGATGAACGTATAGCTCAAGGTAGAGCAAATGTTATAAAATATCTTTGTGAGCACCGTGAGATTCTTGAGCATCTTGAGAAAGAAATAAGAAAAGTATTGTTACCATAGCTGCTATTGATGGCTCTGGTGGTAACAACGAATATAGGAGGATTTTATGGCACAACCATATATTGATAGCTTTTGGTGTACCAAGAAAAGGCAGATCCCTTTTAAAATAGATGATACTGTGATAGTGTGGGAAACAAGTTACGGTATGACTGTAAAAAACCCATCGATGCTTCCATCTGAGGACCTGCGGCAAATGATAGATGACGCCATTGAAAGAGCTTTTGAGAATGATTTGAAGTGTTTTACAAATGTAGAGTTTCTTGAGCATGTTTTGTCTATTTCAAGGAAGTTCGCAGGTGATGATAATATAGTGCATATAACGTCAGAACAAATAATAAACGATAATACTATAAAACAGTTAGATGAAAATCAACTTGAACATTTTCAAAATCATCAAGAAAAACAAGAACAAGAAACAACTTCAGAGAGCAAAGATGTAAAACCAAAGCCTCTAAATGAGCTTTCGTTATCTGAGCTTATTGAAAGGAATCTGATTTCAGTCGGTATGCCTGTAAAGAAACAACGTTTAAAGGAGATGAATAAAAATGAGTAATGAGTTTTTTATATCGTTATATTTGTTCTCTGTATCGTCTTTATCTGTCTTACTTGCAAAAGGTGATATATTCGATTACAGTAAACGTAAATTTATTAGAAAATTTGAAAACCACATGATACAATATTATTTGACAGTTTTCCTTTATTGTCCAATGTGTATTGGATTCTGGGTTGGTCTTTTTCACGAACTTAAGTTTGGTATTTATTTGACATATTTTGGCAACTGGGGTCTTATATTATCTGCGGCTACCGTCTCTATAGCAAGTTCCTTGATTGCAAAGGTAATAAATAATGAAAAAGATGATAATTAGTATAGTACTGATATTTATATCAATATCAGTATATGCCAAAGGTTTATTATACGACAACGATGCTTCCAAGAAACCAGCTACTAAATCGAATGGTTCAATGAAGTACTATTTTATGCTTGGGCCAGGGGTATATTATATTTTTACAGATTATCCAGCAAAGGATTCATCATACCCCTCACCTGAAGAATTTAAGAATTATTATGGTGTGGATCCGGGGGTGGATTCAAAGCCCAGAAGAAACTATAGTTCAAGTTGGTCCTTTGGTATGGCATTTGAATATACAGCTGCAAAGGAGACCTTTATCACGGATGAGGTAAGAGTGATGCTTGATATTCTCTATGAAAGGTCTCCTTTATGCTATAATTATTACGATAAAGAAGATAAGAAGACTGTTGAATATTATATGCGGCTACAATATGTAACAATGGATCTGGTGGTTCACGCATATTATAGTAATTACTTCTTCTTAGGTCTTGGTGGCTATATGTCCAATAGGTTATACACTGAGGCAACGACAAAGGATTACACAACTGGAGACAAGAATCATTATCCATTAACAGCTCATGAACCTCTTGGTGTGTTCTTTGATCTTGGATTTAGAATACCCGGACCATGGAGTGGGACTAATGCCCTGGTGTTTTTCAGGTGTAAAGCGGATATAATAGATATTATAAATGATGACTATGTTGCAAAACATCTCAGGCGCAATAGTTATCATATCTTTGTAAATATACCTATGCAATTGTGGTGGTGATTATGATAGTTGAACAAGTCGAAGAAACTTTCTGGTCAGAAAAACAATCAATTATGTGTTATGATTGTGTTTATGGTTTAGAAGAATTCAATGAAGTTAGTAACAAATATGAGGTAGCCTGTAAAAAGAAACATCAGATTTGCAGGTCCCATTGCTGTAAAGACTTTATAAATAAGTATTTTGATGAGGACTGATATGGATATTTATGTTACTTACAGTTGGCCACAGAGTCAGCTTTGTATGGATTGTACACATTCAGAATATATTATACCCAATCATCAAGGTGTACAACCCGAAGATGTTGTTGTAAGGTGCAAGATAAATTGCACAAAATCAGATGGTGTGAAATGTCCGATGTTTGAGTTAATCGATAATTGATAGATTAGTTGTTGTACCTCCTATATAACTGCATTGTGGCGGGTGGGAAAACTCACCCGCCAAACTTTTTCCACTCCTTTTATGTGCTCTTGACATATTATTTTTTATATATTAGTAAGTATGATATAAGTATCTTATATGATGGGGTTTGTATATGCGTAAATTTATATTTGTTTATACAATGGTAGCTGTGATTATAAGTTATAGTATTTCTTATTCAGCATGTCTTTTTGGCTTATTTTCATCACCTAATACAAAAGATAAAAAGACAGAGAAGGTAAATAAGGTACAACAAGAGTGTGATGAATTTATGAAGACAGAGGAATTTAAGAAATACGCGGCTGTAAAGTTTGATTACGTAAAGCAATACCCAGAGTATAAGACTTTTGTAGATCAACTAAAAGAGACTTATGGACCTTTATATAAAGAAACAGCATTAAAAATAGAACCTGAACTTTATATACCATTCGATAAAAGGCTGAATCACAATGAGAGAGAATTATTTGAAGACATGCTTTCACAAAAGAAGAAGTATTTTAGTCGTAAAATATTGTTTCTAAACGGGACAGCATCAGAGGCCGATTACCTAACTATCCGCCGCTATGTGTTCACAAGATCACTGTTATATAATCAAGCTCAATTAGCCGAACCTGTATATTTATCATCATTGCCGTATTACGTTGATCAATATGATCATGTAGTAAACAAAGTTGAAGAATTTGATGAATACAAGATGTACCCCAATCCAAACTCAAAAGATATTTACTTTATAGAGAGTTCTACGTCACTTGCATCACCACCAGATCAACCACTATATTCACGATTCAAAATAGGTTCTTTGACAGATCCAAAGACCGGGAAACACTTAAATAAATATGCAATGAAAAGTGTAGTTGATCCTGATGTTGTCGGATTTTATAAAGACACATATTCAATGAAATTTTATACAGGTTTGGAATATATGCTGCGTAATGCGTTATTTGATGACGATGTGTTTGTTCCACAGGAAGCAAAAAATAAATATAGAAATTACTATCCAGATATATACAAAGACTATGATCCAAGGTCCCCGCAATTATATACATTTGACTTTAAATATAGCTCACCTAGAACTCAATTATATAATACAAACCCATATGATTGGGATCTTTCAAAATATGCTGCTGTATATCATGACAGAAAAAATAAGAATATATACGTCTATGATAATGCTCATTCTATTTATTTTAGTATGCTATATCCAAAGCCATTTAGATTCTGGTATGATATTAAACACGATCCAACAATTAAAAAACTTGGCATGCTTGATAATGAACCAATTCATATATTTAATAAAGATAGTATGTTTTTATACGTATATGATTTTGAGACAATACGTAAATATACCAATGATTGGAAATATCATGATAGACTAGCTTATGGTTATCTTAGAGAAGATATAAATACGCCCACAGTGGAAGATGGTTTATTAACAGCAGGACCACTATCAGATAACATAAACGCCAGAGAACTTAAAGCTTTAAGAGCGTATATGTTTATTAAGAATGAGCTGGCTAAACTACGTCTTATTAAGAACTTACATCCAGCCCCACCAGTATGGGATACAAAAATGGGTGATTATGTAGTTCCTGAGGAACCTGTTAATACTAATCGTAAGGTAATATACCCACGTTTAGATGAACTGTCAGATGTTAATAAATATACAATAAATCAGGCTAAAGCTATATTAGAAAGTGAAGTGAAGAAGATGCTTATATATGATTATTGGTCTGGAATATATCAAAGCCTTGATTATTGTAGGGAGATACTGAAAGATTATCTTAAATTTTATGATGATTATATGAATACAGGTTCCAAGACTAGTTTTTATAAGGCACAGGTTTGCTCAAGAAAATATAATCTTTTAGAGCATTATAGGTCTTTATATACGGTTATGGCTTCTTTACCAGCAAATGAAGCAACAAAGAAACATGACCTTAATGCTTATAAATCAAATAATGTATTATCTATCGCTACATGGGTAGGTTCAACAGGAGCTGGAAAATTTAAACATATGTGTGATTGGTCTTTTAAGACAAGGTATCCTTATTTTGAAGGCGAGGATCGTATTGGTAAATTAGCGACACCGAATGGAAAATATACATATTATAATCTATATATAAGTTCTCCAAAGACATTGGTATATGAATACTTTAGAATTATGTATGGTATTCCATATAAGAATATCAAAGAGGTAGAATATATAGGTAATTGGGTTTATAACTTAAAAATAGCCGACCCAAAGGGTATAGCACCTCCACGACGCCAGACTATTAAATCGCCAGTGTATATTATTACCGCAACTGCTGATAACGCTGATATAAATTTAATTCGTTCAGCAATAAGACATCACTATTTATACGAAGGTAAATGGTTAACCTGGCGTATAGATGCTTATTATTCCCCACGACGCGGTACTACTACCATTACTAATTGGCGCAAAGCATGGCAAGAGGTAGCATATAATGAACTATATACTAAAGATGTGGTTAAAGGCAAAGAATATAAATTTGTGTTAATAGTGGACCGTATGTCAGATAGATTTAAAGCATCAATTAGTGGCGGAAACACAATTGCTGAGCTTATATCACCATTGATACCATTTGGAACACCGTATGAGAAAATTTATGAAAGCTTAGTCGCAGATCCAACAATCCCAGAGAGTGACTTCTTTTATAAAACATCACTATCACAACAGGATGATTTTATAGATATTCTTAAAGAAATAGGAAACGGGTCTGAATTTATATATTCTGTTAATGGTGGTGAATTAGCCACAAGAATTCCTATAGCCTTTTCGGTTATCAGTGAAAAACATAAAAAAGGATATTTTAAAGAAAATTTGAAGTTCTCACAAATTACAAACACTGGTGGTCTTTTGAATGCCGGTTATATATCGAAATCAGAGGATATACAATATATTAAGAATACATATGGTTCTATTGGTAAAGCAATGGAAATAGCACTCAAAGGACCTTATACTATTATATCTAAAACAACATTAAAACAAAAAGGACTTTCATATTTTGAAAAACAAGCCGGGCATAAGTTATTTGTTGTAGATGTAACAGGTTCGATGATAGAAGAAAGTGCATGGATTTTTGTAGATATAGATTCACATAAGAAGGAGTTTAATAAGTTAATATCAACTAACTACTTTAATATAGGTGAAGTTGGCGATATTCCAGATATAAATGTTGAGCTGTTTAATGGTCAGTTTCCAAAAGAACTCTCACGAGAGGATAAATCTTTACATGAAAGTTATAAGAAATATGTAGATAAATATGGCGTTGAAGTTCAACAGGCTATGGAAGCGGATATGGCTAAATATCCTGATTTATCTATTACATTAGCAAGTTATATTTTACATCACGATGGTGCAAAAGTCCCAGCATTTTTACATAGAATGCGTAGAGTATTCATGGAGAAGATTCTATACTATTTAATATTTAAACGTGATAGTGAATTTTCAAAATACTATATGAATAAATATAAAGATGTAAAATTACCTAGTTTCAAAGGTGCAACACTTGGTGATATATGGAAATATTTAGACAATCAACGTATGCCAAGTAGAATAAAAAATGCGCTTCAACACAATCTTTATGCTGTAGAGTCATTTACTCCAACACATGAATTAGAAATGCCTTACTTCTATTGTGAAATATATAGAGGCGATAGCATACATAAAAATAAACATCATTATTTCAGACCAGCGTCTCAACTTGTTGTAGATATGATAGATCTGGCTCAGGAGGGTAAACTATCATATGAATTACCTAAAGAACTAATGACAGACAAGGGACTATATCGATGGTTTATTAAGAAGTATTTCCCAGCATTCAGTGGAAATCCTAACTTATTTAGATTCTATATTAAGTTCATAAATGAGCTCACAAAAGGTAATCCAGGAATTCCACAGAGCACTTATGAGAATTTAAGTTATAGATTACAATATAATGGTTCTACATATTTTTTACATTATGGTAGTGATGGTTTGATGTATGATACACAACGATACGCTATGCTTAACATGTCTATACCGGCTCATATTGCATTTAAGTATTCTGATAATCAATATGTAAAACAATATTCATGGGTATGCCAGGATATTTATGAATATACCAGTCAAATGTATGGATTGATTCAGTCATCGTATAGTAGATTTAGAGCATTGATAAGACTATATGAAGGAAAACCAGAATTAGTAGGGGATGAACAATATATGTTACCATCTAGTTTTTATACAAACAATGATATGCGGTCATATTTTGATACATTCGGTGTTTCCACATGTAATACAGATGATTACACCTATAGAGATATTTTAACACTTGGTATATCAGATGCTTATCATCCTGGACTTAGAGATATAAAACGCAATGCTTTTCAAGCATTTCTTAATACATCAATGATGAATCATAAGAATGAATATATAAGACTTTGGGATCTATCGTTCTCGCCATTACTTAATGATTATATTATATCTTACATATATACTAAGTTATTTTCACCTTTTTTAAAGGTTGCTGATTTTAGTGAATATTCTCAATACATACCATATTACAGACGCAAATACACCAAACATAATTATGATGTAAGGGGAATCGATGGTAGTTTTTCATATGTAACAATGGATCCTGACGAATATTCTATATTATCATCAGTATATCTATATTTCTACAGTGGTCTATATAAAGAACAAATAGAATAATTTAAATCTGTATTTTTTAAAATTGCCGTGTTCGTTTATTTTTGGTTCTTTTAGTATTATTCTTATTATTACACATATTATTATATATACTATAAAGGTGGTCAAAGTATGCTTGTTCTAGATCTGAGTACAGTAATCCGTGCATTGCTGCTTCTCTTCTAAACCACATTTCAGAATAACCACCTTGTAAAACACCATAGGGGTCAATGAATCCATTTTCGTCAGGGTATGCCTCAACTATTGGGTCCATACCCGCGGCGGTATATTGATATACATGTTCGTTCATAAGATTATCTACATTATATTGTCCACCATAATCTATTATTTCTATGCCATATACTGTTAATATCGCATAAGCACCATATTCATTACCCATAACTACTGTAATATCAAAAGGTGGAAGATCATCTGGCATAATTACACTTCTATATCCCTTTTGATTCCATCCTGTTCTATCAAGTCTTCTGGTTGGTGCTGTGCTTGGTATAATATCAAGTAATGGTTCATGGTCTGTGACTGCAAATATCATAGTGCCTGCGATTGTTCTTGGACCTTTTGATCTACCCAAAGAACCAGGTCTTCCTACTGGTCTACCTACACCTTTACCCCTATGTACTGACCATGTAAATGTTGTCATATTCTTTATAGGGGTTACTGTATTTCCTAGACTCACAAGCACCTTCATATCTGTGCCTGTAAATGTTCTTCCATATGCTGGTTTTATATTATTATTGTTTAAAACGAACTGTCCAACAATTGGTTTGTGAATACTATGATCCTTGGCATTTATTTCACTACCCCTTATACTATTGTAGTTGCCGGTATTTATATCTATATCTCTTATACCAAGATTATAGTTATATACTATTATATCGTTTTCATATAATAGTCGCAGGCACTCAAGTATGTTCTCAAAATTATTTGGGTCTCCCTGGTCAAGTATAGGGGTATAGGAAACCTCACCTCTTTTATTGGTATATAGCGCACCTTTAACTTGTGGTAGCCGCACTTTATATCTTTCCATTATTGATGAGACAGTGTTGTTTAATGACCACATCCATGATGGGTTCTTTTTTGCTGCGCTGGTCATTTTCATATAAATTGTTGTCGCAGCTGAATTATATAGTGACACTATGTCTTCTGAATTGAGTTGGATATTTTCGTTGTTAAATTGTTTAATATCATATATGTATTTATTTTCTGTATACTCTGTTATTAAATTCTTATGTCTGGCATAAAAATATAGCATGGGAAATAGTGTGCTGCCAAAACTTGTTATGGATTCCAATAAATCGTTTACTGTATTATTTTGTTGTTCTTCCATCTTGATACCTCTATAGTAATTATAACATAAAAAAGCCGATACATTGCGTATCGGCGGTTAAAAATAAGAATATGTGATATAGGAGGAGAGCTTAACCTTGACCGTTACCAGGTATATTTTGTCTATTATCTCCAAGATTACCTGTGCCACCAAGAACATATATATTACCATTTTCGTCCATATCCACGTTGGAAGCCCAGTAATTACCCTGCGCATCTACTTTATCAAGAGGTGTCCATGGTAGGCGGTGAAGTGCAATATATGTGCTTTGGACCTCCGATGTCATATCGTCTGTGGATACACCAGTTCCTTCGTTTATGATCTCCACACCGATAATGGCTGAGAACGAACCATTACCATATTCGTTCATACCTGTAAGTGTTACATCAAACGGATATATCTGGTCTAAGTATTCCGCAGGGACTCTTTTACTTTGAACACCTATGTTATCGGTATTTGGGATTTTATTAGCGTCGCCGATTTTCTTTTGATACTCAGCTGGGTTAATAGTATTTGTTAACCAGTTGATATTGTCACTATGAGCGTAGTAATAGTGACGCTCATCGTGCATCAATACATATAAAGGTTCTCTATCAAATATCATGAATTGCAAGGTTCCGGCTATACCTCTTTTTCCTCTGGAAATACTTACAGGTTTTTCGTTACCCATAATATAAACAGGAACTTTCTCTCTTGTGACCGATACTGCAACACCTTGAACTGTCATAATCTGCATGTCATCAAATAGAGCTTTGATGTCTATGCCACTCATTGTGCTATATGTCTTTACAAAATTTGATGTTATAGGCATATTTTACCTCTCTTATGCTACGTTTGCTAATTTTGCATATGTTTCGATATTTATTCTCCTTATCTCCACAGATGTTTCAAGGGAGAGCTTGATACGTGTTTCACCAGTTATATACCCATCAGGTGATGGTATAAGTTCAACATAGAAGTCAGATAACAATGTTTTAGACAATGTAGCAAGACCTTTAAGTATATCTTTCTTCATACTGTTGAGGTATTCCATACTTCTGGTTTTACCGATATAAACCTCTGATGCGGCTCTTGCTATTTCAACAGCTATATAAACTGCATCCCTTACAAACTGTCTATCAAACTGAGATACACCTTTGAGTCCAAGTGTAGGTGCATCTGCAATTATTACTTCTCCCTGATGGTTTACAATAGTTGCAGTATATCGTTTAGCATTTAGTTTACCTATTATTTCTCTGTTTTGTATAGCAACCCCCAGGTTTTTGATGCTTCCTGGAACTTTCTTGTGTACCATGGATTCACCAACCTTTAGATTACTCTTCATGGCCGCATATACTATGGCAGAGTTGGCCATATATTGTGCACCGTTTAATACTTGAGGTATTGATACAATATATGCAGCGGCAGTAACATCTGCTTTATAATAGTTTATTGTATCTATAATATTTGCAGCTCTTGTCTTATCAGTGGTTGAATTATTTATTAATCTATCAATCCACTGATTTTGTCCATCAACCGATAAGTTGGTAGGATTTTTAACAGGTATTATTATAGAGCACTCACTCACATTTGAAGATACATCATCGATATATGGGAAAATCTCTGTGAACCAATTCATTGGTCTGTTTTCATAAGCACCTGTTTCTTCATTTGGTCCATATTCCTCATCGTCAAGATACAATCCCATAATGACATTGTATTTTCTTGGATATATTCCAACAGCGGCCATTGCTTCTTTAACATATTTAAGATACTCTCTTTTTGAATTAAACTTACCACTTGAACCACCAGAGAATCCACCGTTTTGGATTACACCTGGTGCAATTACCGAACCTGTAACTGCCGGTAATTCTGGTTGATATTCTATATCAAGTTTTACCTTAGTTCCAACAGATGGGATAGTGGCGGTATTTACAAACTTTATAATACCATTGCGACTATCTGTTAGTTCTATATCTGATGGGTCAAAGTATACATTTGTTGTATATCGGATACATGTTTTGTTTGGTTGAGGAGCCCCAAAGATTATATTGTCACCATATATGAAATAACTTCTATCACTTCCAAGAACAAGGTCACTTCTGTTTTTTGCCTCTTTGTATGTTACTTCATATCTATAAGATACATAGTATTTATCGCCAAGTGCAAAAGGTTTAGGATTTGTTCCATCTGTTTCAGCTATCGTAATTGTTCCAGCATTTTCCCCTGTTGCATTGATTGTATAGTTTGCAGCATCTAGAGTTACAGCTACAGATGCACCATTTCTCTTTACTTTAACTACAGGAGACCATACTCCACTTTCACCAGTTATTGCATAACCTGGATTCCACCCGTTTACAGTTTTACAGAATAGATCTTTTGTTATTGTTGTTTTTCCAACATCTGCTAAGTTTACCTCATATACAAGTTCATCTTCCATTATTCTGATAAATTTTGATATAGTCTGGGTACTCTCTGAAAAACTCTTGATTGGTGCTACATCAAGTGGCACCATTGTGGATCCAGCATCGGCTATATAGTCAATTGTTTGTGTAACGTATGCTTTGTTAATTGCCAATACTTTATCACCCCAGCTACTGTTTGCGTCAGTTGGATTAATATCGTAAACTGAATCGACTATATTATTTGTGCTTGTTATGGTTATTTCATAACCCTCTTTTACAAGTGGAGTATAGTATGCTCTTACTTTACTATTGAGAATCGGATTTGCATTGATAGCCTGCACAAGTTCATCTACAGAACTTATTACACCAGGGGCTCCGGGGGTTTTAGATAGTAAATACTGAACTTTTACTATGTCCCCATCATCTCCTGGTAACTCTATTCTGATAGATGTAGGAAAACCGTCGGCAGGTTCCCCGTTTTCATCAAATGATTCGACTATAACTTTTGCTGTATTATATCTTTCACTTTCTTCAAGAGACTCTATAATGAAAGAGACTTTTGGAATACTTCCACTTTCTACAGTCCAACTAAGATCACCAGTTGATGTGAATTTGTTTTCATACAATATGGCTCTAGCTGGGGATGTTTTACCTACTCTAACCAGAGCAACATCTGGACTTGCTGGACTATTATATGCAAATTCATAAAACCCACGAACAAGTGAGGTTTCAAATTCTTTACCTGTTTGAACATTTCCAAAGATGGATTCAACTGGAGTGCTTCCAGGTCTTACTGGTGTGTTTTTGGGACCTTTAGCTGCTGTTCCAAATATGAATGTGCTATCTCTAGATGTTATGATGACTGGTTTATCATGATATTCTTCTACTATATTAACATGAACACCGTTAACTTCTTGTAGTGACATTGAATTCCTCCATATAGGAAACTTTGATAGTTCTATTATAAAAGAGTATCAGTTCCTTTGTCTTTGCTTTGCTATAGAGATTATCAAATATCGCTTAGTTCTACGTTAACGGCTATTTGTTTTATAGTATCTACTGGACCCCGAATGTGGAATTCTTGGGTAGGTATCCAATAATGTAATTTTCTAAAATGTATACCGAGATTCTTACTGTCTTCCTTTGTTTCATTTAGCCTGCTTAGTTGCACTACTCTTTCGACCCCGGCTTCCTGGAACTTCATAATATTTGAAATAATAAATCCTTCAAATAAACGGGTATATGCATCAGCCTCTATGTAACTTCTGGCACCTATGACAAATTCCACGAGGTTTTCCCACTCCTTTAGACGCATTTCATATATTGTCCCATCATCCTCTTGAAAATATCCACAGTGCATATATTTAAGTCTTTTATCACTACCGAATGGTGGGTTTGTCGACATAGGATAGCGTTTACTTACCTTATAAGAAATAAACCATGGTATCTTTCTGTGTGGCGAATCGACTGTCTGTTCAATAAGATAACCCTCTTGAGACAATACTATATCCGAACCGATTGGAGTAAATAATGGTTTTTCACCGTTGAATTTAATTTCATCTAACCATTTATAAAATCGGTAACGCATATAGATTAGAAACTCAGTTATGTCGATATTACCTGGAAGTCTGATATGATCTAATTTGTTTTTTGTCCAAATAGATACTTCTTGTAATTCCATGTCTCTGTAGCTATAGAAATCTTCAAGAGAAGAAACTCTACTATCTTTGTAATCTTCTATGGTAACTTTAACTTTCTCCATGTATCCTCACAGCTGTAGCATATATTGCCTCTATATTTCCATAATCACCATAGTCTTTTATTATGTTTTTGATTTTAAATCTATCTGTAATGGTAAAGGGTGGGTCTGGTTTATTTACTGATCCATGTTTATCTATCATATAAATCAGATCGCCTTCTTTAAGCATGTTTGGAAGGTTTTCATCATATACAAAGGCAAAGCTCATAATGTTTTGCTCTTCAATAAGCAATGAATTCAGCGGCTGCTGCCCGGATCTTATGCTGTCGGCTTTTGTCATTACAGTTCCAGGTTTACATATACTTCTTACAAGAAAATCATCATACATATATTTAGGCCCACCGATGGCTTCATTTAAGTCTTCTCTCCAATAGGGCGATAACTGGTTTAGTCTAAATATTCTTGTAACTACCCATAACCCTTGTGGGATACAGGTGATATCACCATAAATTAATTTACGTAATTCCTGATAATTGCTTATCCAATTCATCTATTCACCTGATATATTTTTGTTGGTCTAATCAAAGTATTGCCAGACTTTATTCCAGTTGTAATGATTTTTGTTTCATGTAATAATTCAAGTCCATCGTTTATACATTCATCAAGTGATTTCAGTGCATCTTCTGGTTTGAATTGGTAGTACTCTACCTTGTTGGCAAGGAGTTCTCTTGATTTTATTGCACCATGTGTTATAAACCCACTTAGTATAATATCTCTGAGAACCATACATACTATTACACTATTTAATACATTTGTTGTTATTGTATCTAAGTTACTGTTGATTTTAGATTTAAACTCAAGTGATTTTTCAAGTATTAGTTTATAAATATCATATTCCGATATATTTATGTTTGTATTTTCATTGAATCCTTTAAGTCTTGTTATTATTTGTTCAGCTGTTGTATAAACTGGATCAAGAATAGATGTAAATCTTAATACGTACTTATCATTGAATCCCTGTCTGTTAACACCCTTCACATACCCGCTATTTAGGGTAAATATATACTCACGGTTTGTTGCTATGGTGATTGGTTCGGTTGTAACAGTTAAAACATTCTTATTAGCGTATACCTCTTTTATTTCAATACTATGATCTATAAAAGGATTTGTATCAAATGGCAGTTGAGCATATCTTCCGGATATTGCCGAAGGTATTACAATGTTTGCTATATCATCATTGAAGATAAATATGATTTTATCTATATTTTGCACACCAAGAGAATAATTAGATGGAATAGTATTTATACAGGTAATTGGTACATTTATACCACTATTGGTAAACAGGTCTGTAGATGGTGGATATGTATTTTCTGTGCCGCCGGGTATTACAGATGTAACATTCTCCGGTATATCAACTACCTCTATATAGGTCTTAGCAGATACTCCTGTCTTAAATCTTATAAATTCATTTTGAGACAGAATATTGTTATTTATATCTTTTATACCATTAGCATTTCCTATGATTAAAAGAATATAGTAGGTATTTATATCAAGAGACGGCGATGGTAATATTCTTATTTTCTTATTATCTTTGGTGATGTTTATATTACATAGATCTGAAAAGCTAGTATAATTCTCATTGGATTTATATAACTTGAAATAGTTCAAATTAAGATAGGAGTCATTTATCTCCTCAGTGAACTCTATTACAAACTCTTCGTTTGTAAATATATTATCGCTATTATCTTGTGGGAATTTGCTAACTATTTCAAGCATAATGTTTTCCTATTAGATGTTTAGTTTCTCACTTATTATAGTAACATATTCAGGTCTGTTTCTATTTTTCTTTTCTACATGTAGGCATTCTGTAAGAAATGCCCGTGATGTAATAGAATTGATTTTGGCCTGAAACTTCTCTATATTTTTTTCATCTAATATGAAGTTTATTCTTGAAAGCATAACTGGGTCAATATTATATATTTCCAATGGTTTCTCAGTTACCATTGTATCTGTTATCTTTACATTTCCAAATACAATTGCTCTTAGAATATCGTTTAAATCCTCTATTGTTGTTTCCTTTGTAATTTTGTAAGACAGGTTACCTGTGAATCTTGAGAGTTTTATATTTCCACTATTTGTTGCCCAATATGCTGGTCCATCAGTAAGTGTTATTATAGAACCAATTAAATCGCTTGGTTTATACTCAACAGTTATACTATCATTTTGTGTTGTTTCGTTTATTTGTTCGTTTGTATCATTTACATTAGTTTTTGGTTTTACCATTTAATCCTCCGTAATATTTATAATAATTTAATTATAACATGAAAAGAGGTGGTCTGTTTTACAGAACCACCTCTTTTAGCTATGATGATGCTAAAGTAGCGAATAAACTATGTTATATTCTATTTTGTGTTGTATCTATTGGGTCGAGCTGTACACTATTTACGTTATCGAAAGTGTATGTTCTATCAAGAACTGCATTTCTTGCCACAAGTACACCCCTACCCTGCTCAAGAACATTCATTCCATATCTTGTTCTTACTTTTACATATTCTGTTTCTTTCTCAATATCTTGCCAATCTTCAAGCGTTGGTGCCTCTTTCTCAAAGATTATACCGCAACGTGAAGAGTCGGCAAGAATAATGTTGCTTGCATATTTGCCATTGAGAGCAGAATTTGAATTTCCAGTAATCTTATAGCAAGGAACAAATGGAGATACGATAATCTTGAATGTTCCACTTACATATCTTGATTCACCCTGGATTGTCATACCCCATGGGGTAATATTTGGGAATCCATAAGGAGAAATACCGAGTTTACCAAATACAGGGTCAAGAGGTTGTGTAGATCCACTACTATTTGGTACACCCGCACCAAATGTACCATAAGGTAATCCTCCAGGTATAGGAGATCCCCACCCGGCAGCAGGAGAAATATTAGGACCAACAACTTTAAGAGATCCAAGAAGAACATCTCTTGTGTCTCTATCTCTTTGCCACATCATCCATGTAAATGGGTGAATAATAAATGTATCTGGATTATAACCCCTTGCATTGTGCCATGCCATCATTTCAAAAAGGTCATCTACTGAGATAGCACCATTGAAATTACCATCAATGCCTCTACCAGTAAATGAACCAAGCTCTGCATTTGCAGGGGTTGCATTATCTTTAATAGTAAATCCTGCCATTTCGTTGAGGAGATTAAATGCTTGTTTTTCTTTATACATATCAATAGCCTGTTTTAACTGCATAAGGCAATATGCATAAATTCCCCAACCATCTGCTTCGAGAAACTCCTTAGGTGCAGCAAGCTTGGCACCGACCTTTTTAATCTCGATGCTTGTTCTAAAGCTCTGATCTGAGATAGCAGGTGATGTTTCTGGATATGCAGCACCTGGTGCAACTTCTTCAACTGTTACTCCGCCGATGGAGCGAATAGTGATTGTATAGCTCTTACCTGTATATTTTATTGTAGGGAAGAGTGTTTGTGTTATGTTGTTGGCTACAGGTGGAACTGATGCCATAAAGAGCTCAACTGCTGCATTAAAAAGCTGAGGGTATTCAAGACCATTTAGCTGATCTTTTATAGAAATATACTGACCATTGAAGGAACCGTTTTTTAGAGCACTTGCAATATCAAGTATTACGCTTTGATCAAGCGATGCTGTGTTTTTGTAAATGGTCTCATTATCCTGAGATGAAATATCGAATCCAGCTTTTTGTGCTGATTCGAGTTTTGCTCTTACTGATTCGTTTATATTGTAACTTGTAAGGTTTTTAAGAAAACCTAAATCTTGTCCAGTTGTAATGTAGTTCATATTTACCTCCGTTTTATTATCTTACTATGTTACCAAATTCTACATCAGCATTAGCAAACAAGAGACTAATACCATTTGTAGAGGTATTAACTGGAGTTCCGAGAGCTGCTGTAATGGTGCCAGGAAGTGCAGATGAACTACTCACACCTGTTGCAAGCATTGCTGATTTCATGAAGGTAAATAGTCTTTTTGAAAGTCCACCAGTATCCATACCTGTAATTTGTGATCCAGGGAAGGAATCCTGATAAGCTTCAAGTGTCTGTGGTAATCTTGACCTTACAGATAAAATCTTACCAAATTTCTGGTTTGCATCGCTTGATGTAAACTCTGTAAATTTTCCATCTCTATCAGATTGCAGAGCAAGACCACTAACAAATTTCTCAATGGCTAGTGCTTTGGTATCGGCCTGGAGTATTACATACTGATGTTTACCATCAACTGCTCCTTTTATAGCTGCGATTGTATTGGGTATAGCTGTTGTTAAATTATTGTCTTTAGAATCAGCTATAACTACAACAACTGGTAGAGACAATACTCCAGCTGGAATAATACTATAGCCATGATCAACTATTGAATAGTTAACATAGCTAAAGCGTATATCTGCAAAAACTCTTGATGCAACTATACCTGCTGGTTTATTAGCAGCACGTGTATATTCAGTTACACCAGCTGTAGGTATTGCACCAGCTGCTGAAAATATGTAGTTATCTACATCTATCTGGCTGTATTTGTCTTTTGCTTCTACTCCGCCATTGGCTTTTACAAAGAGTCCTGCAACATCTTTTCCGTAGAGAAAATCAACTGGCTTTTTCATCACAGCACCAGTTTCCACATTTACAGCTGTTGCAATATCCCCGTTTGTATCTACTCCAGCGACTGTGTCTCCACTACCAGAGTATAGTTCTTTAGGTAATATGCTTCTTATTGAAACGATATTACCAGCAGGCATAATAACAGGAACCTCCGCATAATTATCCACATAATAGCCAGGTGCACACTTTGTTGGATAATATGTTCCATAGTTAATACCAAGACTATATCTTGTAATATCTTCTAGTGTATCGAAAACATCATATTTAGTTGTTTTCTTTTGAGGTAACCTGTTGTTAAACATAGCACCTGTAGGATTCAACATTTCAATTGTAGTATTTGCCATTTTATTCTCCGTATATTATTTTTGGCTAAACAACTCTGACATCCTGTAAGATTTACTCTTAAAGGATATACCATTCTCCTGCTGGATCTTCTTTTGACGTAGTAAAGTAATTACGTCTTTCAAATCATGATTACTCTCTATTGTAATATCAGTAGTTGTTTCGTTACTGTTTTCGCAGGAGCTCACTTCCCTTTCAGTGGGTTCTTCAGGTTTAATATCTGAATTTTCATTTATGATTTCTTCAGATTCAATTTTTATATCTTCTTGTGATTCTATATTATTGTTTATATTCTCACTATCAGAATTGCTTTCTATTTCCACTGAATTGTTATTTTCCTCAGTGTTGGTTTCTTGTTTAATATCAACATCATCTGTTGATTCTTCATTTGCACTTTTAGTTTCTATTTGATTTGTTTGTTCTTGTGGTTCTGTTTCAATATTTTGTTCATTATTAACTACATTAGTTAAGGCACTCTTAATTTCTTTATGCATCAATTCCAGTATGTCTTTTATTACACTCTCAGCTAGTGCTGAACTGATTTCCTTTTTCAACATTTGAATATGTTCTTTTGTCTGGGACGATATTTCTTTATCCAATTCGTTATTTTCATTATCTGATGCTTTGTATACATATATAGAGTCTTTCATATCTGTCTCCTGTGTTGTAGATTCTAAAGGTATTTCAGCAGATGGAAATATTCTTTCCGTTGCATTTTCATATATATTCATACTCAACGGTGTTAACTGATGATGAATTATATTCTTTATAGCTTTTGGATCATCAGTTTCAGCACTTTCGATTGTGAGGTTATACATTCGTCGAATCATTGCATTTATATTTGCAGGATTCCCAAGCACGATAGAGTTTTCTTTAAATACTGGTTTATGTATTGCAGCATAACATAATTTATCATTATATATCTTACCAAGCTCATGTGTACATTCTATACTCATGAGACTCTTACCGCAGATACTACATTTGTAATTATCCATTGCAACTCTTGCACCAACGGATGTACTTATAAATCGTCGCTGTTGAATAAGATCTGTTGTATATTCATCACCTACTTTAGAAGTCACTGGTATGAATGTTGCGAGTTTTACATATCCAGATGCTACGCCGTCGTATAATTCTGTGAGTCTCTTTATATATACACTGAATACATTTGTTCCAATTGGAGTACTTCTTTCATCATGATATGTGAGAAAAGGTGTAAAGAAAGGTTCATAAAATGTCTTTACAGATGAGTTCATATTTGTAGACTGGTAATTATACATGTTTTTATCAGTATAATCCGTATGAAGAACTTCACTGATAATAATTGAACCACGACCGAAGTTATGTTTTTCTATTATATTCTTAGCTTTAGCAAGTATGGCATCGTCTTCTTTTTGAAACTCAGCTGAAAGCTTCTTATTAATCTCTATACCATAATTAACTATAACAAGATCATTATCTGGCATCATAATACCTCTAATAGTGTTTGTTTTTATTTTACTATACACTGCGATAATATGACTTGTATTTGCCGTAGACTTAGTTTTTGTTGCTACCTGGGGCGTTCTTTTTACCGTATTGATTTTGTGGCTGGTTTTGCGAATCTATCATATTATTGATAGGATCGTTGGTTTCTTTAAGTGGTTTTTGTACACGTTCGATGTAGAGTTGTTTTTCTTCTTCCGCGGAAAGTGGTGGTTCTTTTAACTTCCTTAATACTCTATTCATTGGTAGTATATTCCCGTGGTAAAGATTCATAGTGCTGTTTTGTATTTGTATCTGTTTCTCAAGTTTCATTTCGTTAAAAGTCATTTGAATTATGAATTCACCATATTCATTGTATAGCCTTTCATCTGTTATATCTAATTTTAGAATTTCAGGTATAAGATAATAGTTAAACATAAAACATATAATATTTGCAAAATACATACAGTGATCTGACAATGCGTCATCTATAGAAGAAGCTGTGGATCTATTAGATGTATCACCCTCCCCTACTAAAACAGATGAAGATCCAGAACCTATCAATATTCTGGTTTTATAGTATTCAAGTAACGATGTAAGGTCACTGAGGTTTTTCAATAGATTGATAGCTTCAATCGATATTCTATGATTTGTTACAATGAAGCCATTGGCTGCCATGCTTTCTATCTGTTCTCTGACTGCTTCTATCTCATAGGGATTTTTACATGGGAAATCATCTGTCCCGACTTTAGCATGAAGTATTGGAGAACCGTATTGATAAATAAGGAAATCTATTGATTCCTCTATAGAACGCAATGTAAGAATGTCATCAAGCAACTGTATGGAATAAGGTTCTGGGAAAAAATCCATGTCATCTTGGTATAGTTTTAAAACTATAATATCACTGGCAGGGATCATGTTCTCATCTTGAGAATTAAAGAAAAGTGATTTGATTCTGTTATTGATGGCAAATATATTTGTGCCACCTTTTTTGGTAAATATATCCTCTTCAGGTATAATACCGACTAAGTCTTTATTTGTGTTAAATATCCATTTGCAATTGTTGGGCTTTATAATTTTAAGTTTGGATATATCGCCATTTTGATCATAAATCTTCTGGATAATACTTATTCCATATAATGAAATATCTGTATGAATAGATGCAAACAATTGTTGCAGATTGCAACTATTGTTTCTCTCAATTTGGTTTAGTTTCATTCTGGTAATTTTTATGAGGTTAACATTTTCAGATACATACCCGAAACCGTTTCGAAGCATTGTCTCATATTGTCTGGATATAGATCTTGCATAATATCCTTCTTTGGAGAAAAACTTATCTATTCTATCATAATCATAAGGTGAAGTAATAGTTATTGTATTATTAGATGCGTTATATTCTTTAGTTGCTGATTTAATAAACGTATGTTTACCAATCTTTGATTTGCTATTCAATGTATTGTTAAACATTTGTGTAGTATGTTTTATTTTACCTGTTGCTATAGTTTGCTCTGTATTGTCTTGATTTAAGTTTTCAAGTATGAGACTTACTCTCTTATTGATCTCATCTTGTAATTGTATTTCAATATCCTCGTTTTTTTTGAAAATTGAAAATATATTCATGTTAACCTCTAAGTATTTCAAATATATTATTCATAGAAACCTTTAAGTCGCTGAGTTTTACATCTGAAAACTTTTCAGCCTTTTCTATGAACTCAGCTGGTGGAATTATATTTCCATCCTCTGTAAAGAATTCTGCAATTTTGAATGGGCTCTCACAATTGCTACAGAAAAGATCTGTTTCTACTATTATATCACCTATCGGTCCTAATTCACCAAAGGTATGCGACAGAGTCGATATATCATTATCAAGTGACCTGATAACATCCTGTTCTGGTATGAAGTTTTGTCCAAATAGGGATTCTGAGCACTCATCCAGTTTCTTTGCGTTTTCCTTTGTTTTAAGCATAAGCCCAAGATTTGCCACTGTTTCCATCATTGAGTCTTGTTGTTTTTCTATTATCATGTTTGTAATCGTGTTAGGGTCATAACAATCTTTAATGGAGAATATAAGGTCTATCATTAACTTGAGAAGACTACTCAATGCTTTTAAAAATGCAAATCTGGCCCGTGATAAATATATATCATCTATCAAGGTTATATCGTTTATACGAATCTTGTCCAAGGTATTGCTAACATCATCAAGAATCCCGAATTTTAATGATCCAAGACTACAGGAAAGAAATGACAAAAACTTATCGAATCCAAAACATTCATTGTTTATCAGGTGTCTAATCTCTGGAACTGCCTGTATATTAACAAGTATACTATCAAGTGGACCAAATAGAAGGTCTAAAAATGCAGAGAGTGAGCTAAGTAATTGAAATTTTATTTCATCAAACATTTGCCCAAATGGTAGAATAAATCCCTTTAGGAATAGCCCCCGTTCCATCTTTCTTATAAATATATCTATAATCTGTTTAATGAAGCGCAACAGTGCCACAAACTTTTCTACTTCTTTATTTGATTGAATGGTTTCTCCCCACATTAATTCATTTCTTATCTTATTTGCAAAACCATCTTCATTTTCACTATCCAGGTCTTCACATATGGAACCTTTAGTTATTAGTGAATTAAACAATGATGCGATAATAACAAGTAGATATATATAACAGCATAATTGTTTTGAAGATCCCCATCTGGCAAGATTAGCCGTTCCACAGACTATCTTATCTGCGTATTTCAAAAGTTCAAGTATGGTTTTGTCAGCCGCCTCTAGATACTCCTGGAAATATGCACCAAGCTCTATGAATAGAGGGCTGCTATTGCTTTGGTTATGTTTCATAGTTGGCATCTTACCCTGGTTGGGTGAATAACCAAAACAGTTAAATATACCGCCCTTTTCTTCTGTTCTGTTATATACACTGGTACTGTTTAGTGTGCTTTGGATACTTTTACTCATTGCAAGTGCTGTATTTGCAGAATGTTTAGCAGAGTATAATGGATTTAAATCTGTTCGTGATAACTCACCACTTTTAGATCCGTTTTCCATCAAGTATTCTTTAATTGCCTTTGCCTTTAGTATTTCCTGGGTCGTGGGTATTATATCATCTTTATTTTTGTTATTATAATCACATATATTTCTAACGCTATTTTCGCCCTCAAGTTCTGCTTTGACCCACTGATCAAAGCATTTTGTTGTCGAAAGTAGAGGTTCACCGACGTTATTACCATTGAAGAAGAATGGACTAGTGGTACAACACGTGATCCTTCTAAATCTCACTTCGTTCCATTTTTCTCTATTGCATTCTATTTCATCACTGCTTGAACAGGAAAACCCGACAACCTTAAGCAATGCTGATTCTATCTTTTTAAAGACATCTGCTATCTTATTTCCGAGACTAAATGTTTTAAGTTTTATTTTATATTTCTTAAACTTAACAGAGTATGGTACTTTAAATCCACCAAGTAGTCGCCTAAATTGAGCACACTGGTATCCGACTGTATAATGAACTATTACAACATAACATATCTTTACTGTTAACTCTATTAACTTTTTTCCATAATCGATAGCATTGAATGCGCCGACTTTTTTTAAATCATTCATCACTGCTTGCTGAAAGCCAGCAGAATCCCATGTAGCCACAGCTTTTGAGAGTTCTGGGTTATTTGTATAAGGCGGGTATTCAGCAATACGAAAAATACATTTTATTGTATCACTATCAAGAGTATATACCGGATCACTTTTAGGTAATAATATATTATCTTCTGTTTTAAATTCAATACCAGTTAGTTCGGAGGTGTACTGTAATATAACATCTGGGGCATCACCTAAGTATCCATCAATATCCTCAAGTTGCAAATCAATAAGAAAGTTAGTTCTATCGAGAACCTTATTTGCTAAATCCTCTAATTCTTTGAATCTGTCTTTATAACTATCAAGAATATTCTTAGGTTTATTATCTATAATTTCTTCGGGAATATCCGATGATTTTGCCTTCTCTTTTACAATCTTTTCACGTTGGATACTATCTATATGTGGCCTAAATAATACGTCTTCTGTTCGAGCCATCAAGGCCTCCGGTTCTGTTGTTATGTAAAGTTCTTCTCCATATGGAGTTATTTGTTGCTACATGTTCACGTTTATTCTGAATTGATTGTATTACGTTGGACATAAGCACAGATTCTATGTTTATTATATCATTATTTTCTTCTACAGTATCCTTTCTGTAGTATTCATCCATACCATATATACATATCTGCAACGCAGATAAAGAGTGTGTATTATCACTATACTCAAACCCGCCAAATTCGTTTTGTGATTTTTTACGTTTGAAAGCTCTAATCTCTGCAACAAGTCCCTGTCTTACATCTTCCTCAATTGGTAGTGCTAATTTATTTTCTAAGTAGATACCGAGTAAATTTACCATATAATGTCTTACTCTTATATCTAATTCTATCCTGGCATTATCATCACTTTCAGATAATGTTCTTTTTACTTTCTTCACTGAATCAACTATAGTGAGAATCTGTTCAGGATTTTTGTTTATTTTATTTAATTCAGCGTGAAGTAGTTCAATCTGAGTAGCACCATATCCGGCGTCTACAGAAATAGTTTTATAGTTAAATTGTTTATATAACTCCATTATGCGCTGAACAGTATATATTTGCGTGTACTGTTCGTGAGATATTATTTCATGGCGTGTTATAAAGAATTTATCAAACATCTTTGCCACTTCAATAACACGAACACCGTTTTGAGGAACGTTCCAATCAACACCGAGAAATTTATCTGCGTCTTGATATTCTTGAGTAACACGTAGTTCTTCCATTGTAAAATACTGATCAAATATTTTACTGTTTTCTATAGCTTTATCTATAATGTCTTTCTTATAAACTGCACCTATAGCATCAGCCCATTCAGCTAATACTTCAAGTTTCCACGTTACTTCATCGAATATAACACTACGCAGTCTCTTTTCTATAACTGGCCAATTTTCATCAAGTGTGGTAGGTAAATGAAACTCTTTGGCTTCATCGTTATTTAATGCAACGGCATTATCACAAAATATTCTAAACCACGTATCAGGTAGACCAGAAGGGGTTGAGCTTGCCCATATTGGGGTATTTGGTGCACCTTTGACCAAACCAGTTATAACTCCAAAGGCTTTCTCCGGTAGATATTCAACCTCATCAATATATATCGCACCATTTCCATGCATAGATTGTCCACGAGCCTTGGCTGGGTTTTGTCCCATTAGAAATACACGTATCGATGAACCAGATGCACATTGTATTTCATAATCATATTCAGCCTCTATGGACGATTTCTTCTTTTTCTTTTTGTCACTGTTACCCATAGTGAAAGCATCAGCTATGTCACTATTACGTAACATGTTGCCAAATATTTCAAGAATACGATTAAGCTGTTTCTTGTTAGGTATAAAAACGTATATTACTATATTCTTATTAAAATAAGCAGTATGAGCCATATCTACAACCATATGAACTGTTTTACCGAACTGACGACCAACTCTTAAAGCTCTATTTTTAGATCGACTTAACAATACATCATAAAAGGCTTTCTTTATTTTAATTCTATTTTCACCAGTATCAGGATCAGATAGATGATTTTCAGCCCACAGTATTGGATTATCAGACTCAAGTATAATGTTTAGCGCATCATTATCATGCACTTTATTCATTATTACTTTTAACTGCTCTTCAGTATATCTTCTTCCCATTATTATCCTTAGCAAAGATCGAATATGTTATAATAGATATATAATAATTATAACATAAGAGGCTGTATGAAAAAGACAACTACTGTATTACAACCAGCACTGGCACAGAGTTTCGGTAGAACGATGATTAACAATCTTCCGCTTAAAACTATGGCTGGATTTTTTGCCTTAAATGCTGCAATGAGAACACCAATGACGACCATGAACACAGCTAATAGAATATTGGAAACAGTTTATCCTGGTAATTTGTTGAGCACCGCTACTGGTAAAACCGGACTTAGAGCAAACTCTACACCGTCACCGTTACAAGGTATTAAATTTTCTTTCAGGAGATAACAGTTGATACCTGAATACAGTTCATATTTAGTAAGTAAGTTATTAAATAACGACTTTGATACAGAACCTGTAGATATCGCATCTGAGATTTCAGGGATGAACTATCCTTTCAACGTAGTTTCCTTACTCAAGGATGCTACAATTGAGGCTTATAAATATAGATCAATTTGGAATCTCACAAGAGCAGCAGGACTTACTACATCTTTAAAGTATCCTTTCGCCAAAGCTACATTTCAAGCAAGACTACGTAATACTAATCAACTCACAGGAGTTCCAGGACAGGTTAAATATTTTATAGATCGCATCGAACAAGCTATAAATATGCGAAAAACCAAGTTCGGAAACTTTATTTACAAATCCTTAGTAGGTGAGCCATTCGAATCAAGTTTATTGGATAGGTACTTATTACCAAAAGGTAAATTTATAGATCTTGTTTCTCAATACGATCAGACTTTATCACGAAATATATCAGCATCAGTTAAAACAGAAACAGAATCATTATATAGAAAGTTTTTATCACACGTCATTGATTCCTCACCAAAGGGTCCGGTAAGTAAAATCGAACGCGCTACAAGCTTTTTTAAACCAAGTTTTAGAAAAACACACGAAAGACATATAGACACAGTATATGATGCATTTCATAGATTTATGTCTGAGATGTCACCATCCTCAATAGAACTAATAAAAAACAATACAGAACCACTTGAACAATTTGCAAAAATGTCAGCAAGAAGATTAACAACAGCAAGGATTGCAAAATTCGGGGCTGGTAGTTTATTTGCAGCTCCAATTGTTGCAGATATGCTCGCAACCGGTATTCGCCTATACACAGAGTTTACTGTTAAAACTGCTAATACATTGTATAATATAAGCAAGCTAGATTTTGGCGGTTCTGTTCAAATACTTCAGAATTCTGCAATGGCAACTGAAAGACAAAGAGCCATGGCTGCTATAAGAGATGCACAATTAAATGCCAGATCGCTGCTTGGCAACGAAGCAGCGTATCTGGCATGATTATAGTAAAAATGGCTAATTGGTTTTTTGGTTATCTAGTATTGCGGTAAGTGTAAATTACTTCTTCAGGAACATCTGGTCCATGGTCTCTCACGGCTTTTAAAAATCTGTTAACTGAGATCTTATCGTAACCGTAATAAAGAGCTATGCTTTGTGCTTTCCATCCTGAATAGTAAAGTTTGAGAATTTTATCTCGGTTATCACTACAAAGTTTGAGACGTTGTTCGATTGGTTCAGCGTACATAATATCCTCCGATAATATTATAATTTCACAGTTAAACTGTGTTGGTTCTATGTCAATATTTTTTTTGACATTAACCATAACAATTATTTATCTTATTCAATATACACTTGAATGGTTGGACAATAGAGATGGTAAGTAATCATCCCTTGTTCAAAGGCGATTCATCTCC
>ERZ795046.1261-NODE-1261-length-26470-cov-4.596706_pt1 | contig 26470 bp, 21 predicted proteins | sample MGYA00375130_ERZ795046 | MGnify/ENA primary metagenome ERZ795046 (study PRJEB30175, sample SAMN05720202) | activated sludge metagenome | isolation source: anaerobic digester from wastewater treatment plant | place: Japan | collected 2015-05-15 ...
TTTCAATTGCAGTTAATTCTTTTTCTGTTTTCGAGTGAGGTAGGCTTAAAATTACAGCTAAAATTATTTTATCATCTGATATGGAGGAAGTTCTGTAAGAAAATGAGATTTCATTTTTTGTTGCTTTCCAGATATTACCGTCTAAGTCGAATCCGCAAAGTTCTTCGATAAAATCGCTTATCTTCGTGGATTTACAGCTTGCATTCATTTTTATTGCACCGCCTAATGTTGCGGGAATTCCAGCTAAATCGGACAGTCCGCCAAATCCTTTTTTTGCACTTTCTATGGCAAGGTCTTTTAGAAGTACTCCTGCGCCTGCAGTGACGTGTTCTCTTCCGAAGCTTATTGCGCGGAAAAACTTTCCAGAAAGTTTTATTGCGAAGTCATAAATCTTTTTATCAGTGCCAACTAAATTTGAGCCGGCTCCTACAATGTAAAAATTTAAATTTTTTTCTTTGCAAAAAAGGAGTATTTTTTTTAATTCCAGGTCGTTATCTGGTTCGCAAAGATAAAGTTCAGCATTACCTATTCCGAGAGTTGTAATTTCTCTCCACTTTACTTTTTTATAGTTGAATGGGATTTTTTTTAACTTGTTAATCATCTCATTTTTTGTAAACTTTTTCTGGGTCGAATACTCTTTCCGAGCAAATTTCAAGTTTTCCATCTTTGTATTTTCTAAAGAAGCATGATTTATAGCCTTCGTGACAGGCAGCGCCGCCAACTTGTTCTACCTTCAGCAGGATTGTATCATTATCGCAGTCGATAAAAATTTCTTTGACTATCTGTACGTTCCCTGAGCTCTCTCCTTTTTTCCAAAGCTTTTTTCTGGAGCGAGACCAGTATGTAGCAACGCCATTTTTAATTGTTTCTTTCCATGCTTCTTCATTTACATATGCGAGCATCAGGACTTCATTTGTTTTATAGTCCTGCGCAATTACAGGGATTAGTTCGGATTTCTTGAAATCTGGTTCCATATTCTTTACCCTTTATTTTTTAGTGTTCTTGTTTATTTTTTTTATCATTGATGTCAGGAAGCTGTTCCACACTGAATTTTGTCGTCTTATTTTATATTGCTGTTTAAATTTTGTAAAATCATCTAAATCTATCGTGTTTTTATCTGGAATTTTTTTTGCTTTCACGAATATGAAGATTGTTTCAGATGGGAGTTCCTTTATTTCTGATAGTTTTCCTGCAGGAGTTTTTGCTGCGAGATTGAGAACTTCGTAGGAATTTGGTATTTCTGGTGGCTTTTCATACGAAAAAGATGGAATATTAGATGAAAATTTTGATTTGAATTCATCGATTTTATCTATCGGAGCGCCCTCGCCAAGTTTTTCAAGTATCGCCATAGCCATTTCAGACGCTTTTTGGTTTGCGATTTTCGCAGCTTTGATTGATTTAAAATCTGATGTAACTTTCTCTTTAACTTCCTCAAAATCAGCCTGCCTTGAATCCTGTCTGCCGATGAGTAATGCAACAAACGCAGCTCGTTGGCCTTTTATTGCTTCGGATAGTGGTTGGTCGAGTATGAGATCTGCGACGGAATCTACGAAATCAGGTTCATTGCCAATGTACTTAATTGTTTTTGTCTCGGTATCGAACCAATCTGTTTCTATTGGTTGAATTTTTTGTTCCTGAGCATTTTCAAAAAATATTTCTTTTATGGGTTTTGCCCGTTGATCCATATATTTCTGATCGGTATCCAATGAAAATTTTTCTGCTTTTTGATATGCCAATTCAGTGCTTTTTTTCTTTTTGATGATATCTTTTATTTTTTCTTTGACGGAGCTGAGTTCTTCGGTTTTTCCATCTTTTGTGAATTCATTTTTATTCGAATTATAATATTCTTCAATCTCTTTTTCGGAAGTATTTTTTTCGGCTTCAGATTCGAAATCTATATAGTTAAATCTGACTGCAATGGCTTTGTGTTTTGGAGGAATTTTATATTTTTCTTTATTTGCATTAAAATATGCTTTTACTTCTTCTTCACTTACGGATTCTGGAATAAAATCTGAATTTTTGAAAGAAAAAAGAATAGAATCAAATGCGGTATTTAATAAATTATATTCATCTTCAACTTCTTTTTCGCTGATTATTACTGAATTTATGACAGATTCTCTCAATCTATTTAATTCAATATCTTTTCTTATTGCATTTTCGAGGTCAAGTTCCGAAAATTTTAAGGGCTCTAAGATATTTTTTACATAGAGGTTGTAGGCATTTTTGTCGAAGCCATTTTTTCCATTGAAAACTTTTTGTTTTTTTATATAATTAATAACGTCTCGATCACTTGCTTTGAAACCATTTATTTCTGCGATTTTCGCAGCGAGAGCCCATTCCAGTGCACGGTAATATGCCATTTGTTGTACGAATTGTTCTCTCAATGAAGCTCCGTCAAGTTGAAGAGATATCAGGATGAGGTTGCTATTAAATGCATTATTAAAATCTTCTTTTGAAATTAATCCGCCAAATTCTTCATCTGAGGGTATTCTCTTATTGAAGAGGTGTGTAATATCAAAGCCTGGAGAAAAGTAAAGCACAAATGATACGATAATTATTCCGGTGAATATGGCAAAAGTTTTTCTGCCATGTTTTTCAAAGAACCTATTTAATCCGCTTATAAACATGTTGAAATTACCTGCTTAGTTAGTTTGTTTTTTTCGGGAAGCATTACTATATTATATTTTATTTACGCGTCAAGTTAATAAAATGGTTAAAAGCGGAAAAATTTTTATCCGATGATTTATTTCTTTATAATATTAATAATTTTAGGAATATCATTTTTTATAGTTAGGATAGGAGGGATTGCCTTTGAGCTTACTGGTATGGCAACAAAGCAAGCCAATTTTCAATCACTATCATGTTTTACTGGTACTGGCTTTACTACAAGGAAATCAGAGCTTGTGGTGAATCACCCTATTAGACGAAGGATCGCATCTACATTAATGGTAGCCGGTAATATAGTTTTTGTTACTATGATAGGGTCGGTTGTAAATACTCTTGCATCAAATCGTGATTTGAGGGAGCACATTTCTTTAACGTTATTTGAAAACGAAATTCGCATACATTACTCTTTGGTTTTGCTGGTTGAAGTGATACTAATTGTCATTTTTTTTCGTCTTTTTTATTTGTTCTTTACGAAAAGTGTTATCTGGAGAAATCTTCAAATTAAGATAAAAGAAAAAATGGCTGAGATGACTTCATTTTCACGAATGAATTTCGAGGAGTTTCTTGTAGGGGCAAATGACTGTGGGATAATTAAGGTAGAAGTGAAAAAGGAAAGTATTTTCTGTGATAAGAATCTGATTGAATTGAATTTCAGGACAGAGTTTGGCGGTCAGGTTCTGGCCATTGAAAGAAAAGGAAATATTATTTATAATCCTCCTGCTGGAGAGAAAATAGAAAAAGGGGATTATCTTATAATATTTGGAAAACTTTCCGAAATAAGCGAAAAAATAAAAAAATCTACTAAATAAATTAAAATTAAAGTTGGAAAAATTCTTTTTAAGCATTATACTTTTTTTTGTCAGCAGCGGGCAGTCGCACCGAGCATTTTTGTTAGGTGAGGAAAGTCCGGACTCCATAGGGCAGGAAGTCCAGTGCTAATAATACTGGATACTGCAGACTATATTCTGCGGGAAGGAAAGCGCCACAGAAAATATACCGCCCCATATTTGGAATATTTGGGGTAAGGGTGAAAAGGTGGGGTAAGAGCCCACCGGGCATAGTTGAGAAACTTGCCGCATGGCAAGCCCCTTCTGGAGCAAGGCCAAATAGGAAGCAATGCTGTTGCCCGCAGCACTTGAGCTTCGGGTTCTGGCCGCTTAGATAAATGGCTGCCACCTTCTGAATGGAGGAACAGAATCCGGCTTACAGCTGCTGACAATCGTAGGTCAAGAGTAAAAAAGATAAAAAGATTAGAGGTTTAGTAATGTCAATTCAGAGTATAAGTTCTTTAATCAGAGACATTAAAGATTTTCCAAAGCCGGGAATAATTTTCAAAGATATTACACCTGTATTAAAATCACCTGAAGCTTTTTCAGAAATTATTGATATAATGTCAAAGCGGTACTTAAAACTAAAACCCGACTATGTTGTAGCTATAGAGTCGAGAGGTTTTATTTTTGGCTCTGCTCTTGCGTATAGGCTTGGTTGTGGAATAGTTCCTGTAAGAAAAAAGGGGAAACTACCTTATTCAACAATAGAAGCCAGTTATGAACTTGAATATGGGAAAGCAACAGTTGAAATCCATTCTGACGCACTAAAAAAAGGAGATAAAGTAATTTTAATTGATGATTTATTGGCCACTGGGGGAACGGCAGGTGCAGCTATAAAACTCATAGAAAAACTTGGTTCAGAAATTTTAGGAATAGAATTTCTTATTGAACTTGCTTTTCTCAAAGGTAGATACAATTTATCAAATTATCCTATAAACTCAATAGTCGTTGTAGAATAACAAAGGATGGAAAATGAAATACGCAATATTAAGTGATATACATGCAAATTTGCAAGCCCTAACTACTGTTCTTGAAAAATGCAAGGAATTGGGAGTGGAAAAGTATATTTGTCTTGGAGATATTGTAGGTTACAATGCTAATCCTGCAGAATGTATGAAGATAATGAGTGAACTTGATATCGTTGGAGTTGTAAAGGGAAATCACGATGAATATGTATCAAATAATGATGAAGAAATGCTTGGTTTTAATCAACATGCAAAAGCTGCAGTATTATGGACAAAAGCTCAGTTAAGTGAAGAACAAAGAAATTTCCTTGCAAGATTACAATACAAGACTATCATAAAGGGTGCCCCCATAACTATTGTTCATGCAACTCTTGATTCACCTGAAAGTTGGGGATATATATTCGATATACATCAAGCAAGAGACAATTTCAACTATCAATTTTCTCAAATTTGTTTTTGTGGTCATTCACATGTTCCAATAGCATTTATCAAAAAAGGATTTGCGGGAGGGGCAGCATCAGTAGAGGAAATTCTATCCTGGAAGGGGGATTTTACCAATCCAGAAAATGATCCTGATCCCGAAATAATTATTGAGAAAAATTGTAAATATTTGATTAATGTAGGTAGTGTTGGTCAGCCTCGCAATAGAGATCCGCGTGCATCTTTTTCAGTCTATGACGTTAGTGCTGGAAAAATTACAAGATATAGACTCCAGTATGATATTGAATCAGCCCAAAAAAGCATAATAGAGGCAGGACTTCCAGAAAGACTCGCATTAAGGCTCGCGAAGGGAAGCTAAATCTTTTAGTTTTTCTTTATTTTCTAGAGTGATGAATAACCCATATGAAACTTCTATCCTGAACTCTTCACAAGAAGGAAATAAGTTGTCTAAATTAATTATCCAAAATAAAAACGGATATTTATTTTGCTTTCCAAATAAATTTTTATTTTATTGACTTGATTTTTTTTAAATAATAAGTATACTAAACTCTTACTTTTGTTTCTTTTTTCATTGCGGGGTGGAGCAGAGGTAGCTCGTCAGGCTCATAACCTGAAGGTCGTTGGTTCGAGTCCAACCCCCGCTACCAATTTCTAAGGTTCTGCTCATAAACGTTACATTTTTTTGAATTCATAGTAGTGATAGTGTAATATTTTTTAATAATCTATCTGGAGTGCCATAATGAGGAAAGTTTCCATTGTTGGAGCTGGTTCTGTGGGATCAACTTTTGCTTTTGCTCTGGCAAAAAGCGGTCTTGCAGAGGAAATTGTTTTAATTGATAAAAATCATGAACTTGCATTGGGGCAAGCACTTGATCTGGCTCATGGTTTGCCATTTTTTCCCGCTGTTAAAATAAAGGCAGGCAACTCCTCTGATTATTCGGACTCCAGCTTGATTGTTATAACCGCTGGAGTTGCTCAAAAACCCGGAGAGACGAGGTTACAACTTCTTGAAAAAAATGCTGCCATAGTGCAAGACATTATAAAAGAAATCGAATTGCAAAATTCAAAAGCAGTAATAGTGATGGTAACAAATCCAGTAGATATAATGACTTATGTAGCAACAAAAAATTCAAAGTTGCCAAAGACGCAAATTATTGGATCTGGAACTGTTCTTGATAGTGCGCGACTCAGATATTTTTTGAGTTCTCATTGCTCCGTAGATGTGCATAATGTTCACGCTTATGTTTTAGGTGAACATGGAGATAGTGAATTTGCTGCATGGTCTATGACACACGTTGCTGGTATGCCAATGAGCCAATATTGTCCATTGTGCAGAAGTTGTGCAGATTGGCAAGTTGAACGTAAAAAAATAGAGAAACAAGTCCGTGACTCTGCTTATCATATTATAGGATATAAAGGGGCAACTTATTATGGCATTTCAATGGCGCTTGTAAGGATAAGTTCTGCTATCTTACGCGGGGAAAAAAGCGTACTCACGGTTTCCACTTTTTTGAATGGAGAATATGGATTAAAAGATGTTTGCCTCAGTGTACCGTGTATAGTTTCAAATAAAGGAGTTAGCCGTATAATTGAAAACAAGCTTACAGATGAAGAAATTGGGCTATTAACAAATTCTGCTAATATATTGAAAAAATCACTCTCTCAACTACGCAATATGAAATAAATTTTTATGAAATAGATGGAGTTAAGAATTTTGAAGGACTTAAATTTTTAGGAAAAGATAAATTTTTCAATGTAATTTTCAATCTAACGACTTTTTATAATCTATTTGATTTTTATCGCGACAAAAAAAGACAAGCCGAATAATTTTCTGGTTTTATTGAAATAACTCGAGATCTTTTAATTGCTTTCAGAGAATTTTTTCCAGTCCTCTAATTTTTTTAAGGCTGCTCCGGACGAAATAGACAGACTTGCCGCGTTTATTGCTTCATCCCAATTTTTCGTTTTATTACTTGCGAAAATCGCAGCGGCCGCATTTATGATAGAAATCTGACGTTGTGGGGAATCCGGGAGCTTTGGATTCAATATTTGAAGTATTAACTCTGCGTTTTCCTCTGGACTTGTTCCGGAAAAAATATCTATTGATACAAAATTAAACCCATGATGAATTGGATTGAATTCATATTCAAGAAATTCACCGTTGCGAATTTCGCAAATGAGAGTTGGAGCAGAAAGACTGATTTCATCGAGACCATCTTCACTATGAACAACAATGAGATCTTCATAACCTATTTTTGCTGCTGCTTCTGCAATAATTTTACATAGTTTTTTTGAATAAACTCCTATAACTCCTTTTTTCACTAAGGCAGGATTAGAAAGTGGACCGAGAATATTGAATATTGTTCTGAAACCGAGCTCTCTTCTTACAGGAGAGGCAAATTTCATAGCAGGATGAAAATCTGGAGCAAATAAGAATACTATGCCGAGTTGATTAAGGCATTTTTCTGCCTTTTCCTTTGGCATTCTTATATCAATTCCGAGTTTTTCAAGAACATCAGCACTTCCACATTTTCCTGATACAGCTCTATTGCCGTGTTTTGCTACAGTTAAACCCGCGCCACTTGCGATTATTGCTGCTGCGGTTGAAACATTGAAGGTGCCTAAATTATCTCCTCCAGTTCCACAGGTATCCACTGCGTTTGGGTTATTGCATCTAATTTTTATTGACTTTTCTCTCATTGCCGCCGCGCAGCCACTGATTTCATCCGCATTTTCCCCTTTTACTTTTAGCAGAGTAAGCCATGCCGCAAGACGTGAAGGAGGAATATCTCCATTCATTATAGAAATCATAGCCGAATAAGCTTCCTGATATGAAAGGGATTCACCTGATAGGAGTTTTTCAAGTGTTTGGTCGAACATATTCATTTTATTACTCTTTGAGAACAAGCTTAAAACATGTATTATAAATAAAAAAAATGACTATTCAAGCGTCTTGAAGAATTTTTCAACAGGATAAATTTCTGAAATTGCTTCAACATTGCAACCGCACATAAAAAGGCCATTTTCAATATCTCCACTCCAGGTTGCAAGGAGGGCCTTTGCAATGCAAAAGGGGACTTTTGACGGATTACATGTTCTCAAACAACGATAAGGACATCTAATTTTTTCTCTTTTTCCTTCTAAGACTCTATTAACGAGTGGAGTTTTAAGGACTCTTACTGGCAGTCCTACGGGACTTTGTATTACGATTATGTCAGAAGACTTTGCTTTTACGTAGACTTCTTTGGATTTTTTGTCTATTCCAGCTTCCTCTGATGCTATTAAATATGTTCCTATTTGCACGCCGGAATAGCCTATTGATAGAGCCTTTTCTATATCTTGTCTTGAAGAGACCATTTCGGCAGCGATGAGAGGGATGTCGTCAGAATCAAATTCGATAAGAATATTTTTTATTTCTGAGAATAATTTTTCTATTGTACAGCTTTGAGGATTCTTTAATTGTTCATGGGTAAAACCGAGGTGTCCACCATTAAAAGGGCCTTCTATTATTATTGCGTCTGGTTTTCGAGAATATCTTCTTTGCCACGTGCTGAGGAGAACTTTTGTCGCACGTGCACTTGAGATTACCGGGATTAAAGCTATATCTGATTTTCCAACATATTCTGGTAATGCTAGTGGCAATCCTGCTCCGGAAATGATAAAATCGGCTCCGGCTTTAACAGCTTCAGTGACGAGTTCACGGTAATTTGAGAGAGCTACCATGATATTTACTCCAATTGGTCCAAGGCCTTTGCTTAGTTTTTTTGCGCGTATGATTTCTTCTCTTAGTACACGATTGGATTCGTTTATAAAATCTGTTTTCGATTTTTCAATATCTCCCAGGCCAACACTTGCAATTGTACCAAAGCCACCGAGTCTGGCAACCGCTGATGCAAGTGTGGAATTTCCAATTCGAACGCCCATTCCTGCCTGTATTACAGGAAAACGGGATTCTATTTTTCCTATTTTTAATGATGGTAATTTCATATAAAAAATTTTTGTCTTTTAAATTGTTTAGTCTTCGGTAAAATAGTTTGGAGCGTCTTTAATAATTTTTATATCGTGAGGGTGTGCTTCTCTGAGTCCGGCAGGACTTACCTTAAGGAATTCCGCGTTTTGCCTCAATTCATTTAAATTTCTTGCGCCGCAGTAACCAAGAGTATATTTTAGCCCACCAACAAACTGATAAATGATATCCGCAACTGAGCCTCGGAATATTACTAAACCTTCTATTCCTTGCGGAACAATTTGTTTATCGTCTGAAACATCACGTTGTCCATATCTTTCTCTGCTAGCTTTGGAATTCTTCATTGCTTCAAGACTCCCCATCCCTCTATATACTACATATGTTCTGCCCTGGTGAATGATTTTCTCTCCCGGGCTTTCTTGGGTACCAGCAAAAATTGAGCCCATCATAACCGATGATGCCCCTGCTGCTATTGCTTTTCCAACATCACCAGATTGTTTTATTCCTCCATCTGCTATTATTGGGACTCTATTTTCTGTGGCTTTAGCAACATTATATATAGCGGTTAGTTGTGGAGTGCCAACTCCTGCAACAACTCGAGTTGTGCAAATTGAGCCTGGACCTATTCCTACCTTGACGGCATCAACTCCTGCGTTCATCAAATCTTTAGCTGCCTCTTCTGTTGCAATATTTCCAGCTACAACGTCTAAAGAGTCAGAATATTTTTCTTTAAGCATTTTTACTGTTTCTATCACTCCTTTTGTATGACCATGCGCGGTATCGATTACCAGTGCGTCAACTTTTGCCCGGTAGAGTTCTTCTGCTCTTTCTTCATCATAAGGTGATATAGCTGCGGCAACTCTGAGTCTATGCTCTTTATCTCTATTATAATAGGGTTCTATATTTTCTATTAAAGTTTTCACATCGTGAAAACTGTAAAGCCCTTTTAACTTTCCATCTTTATCAACTATAGGTAATTTACCAACCTTGTTTTTTACCATAATTTTAAATGCCTCAACAAGAGTTGTATTTTCTGGTGCCGTGATAAGATTTGTTGTCATTATTTGAGATAATTTTATGTTATTGTCTGATAGGAACTTTATATCTCGTGCTGTTACTATACCTTTTAAAATTCTATTGGCATCAACTATTGGAAAGCCCGTGAAGGAATAATTTTTTTTCTCTTTAATTTCAAGCATTTCATAGACAGTTTGTTCAGGATGGAAAACAACAGGGTCTTTTATTAATCCATTAAGATAATGTTTAACTTTTTTTACCTCTTCTGCCTGACGGTCTATTGAGAGATTTTTATGTATAACACCTATTCCTCCGAAGGTAGCCATAGCAATAGCCATATTAGCTTCTGTGACTGTATCCATAGCAGCACTTACAAATGGTACATAGAGATTGATATTTCTCGAAAATTTTCCGGATACATCCGTCTGTTCTGGTAAAATATCGGAATATTTTACCACCAGTGAAACATCATCATATGTAAGACCTTCGTACTTATAAAATTCCATAAATCTTCTTATATTTTCATTTATCATAAATAACCTCCAATAATTCTCTATCAGTTTTCTTCTTGTTTGGCTTTTTAAAATAACGTATCAAGAGATTATTTCAACTGTAACAAGAGTATTAAGCTTATATTTTGGCTGTTTCCCAGGATAGATTTGTTTTGCCAACTAACGCTTTCTTTTTATTATTACGGGATGCTAGAAGAGTCTCGAAAGAGTCTTGTAAAAAAAACTTAATAGGGAAGACATGATATTGCTTAATTGCAAGATATGTGTAGAATCAACTATATTCTGGTGTTTTTTTTCATATCACTTTGCAAAACTGATAAAATGCGAAATGGGAATACAAATTTTAATTAAAATAAAATGTGAAAAGAATTCATACTAAAATTTTTAGTGTAGTTATTTGCAAAAAACTAAAATTGAATTATAATACGCATATGTTATTTTTTTCACTTTTTATAGTTTATAACTTTTGATTAATTGTTAAAATTTTCACAAAAAAAAGGAGTGAACAATGGCAAAAATCATGGTAATTGATGACGATCCAGATGTCGTCGAGGCATGTGAGCTTGTGCTTAAAAAAGCCGGTTACACAGTTTCTTCTGCAAGAAACAGAGAAGAGGGTATTAAAGCAGTAAAAGCGGAAAAACCGGATCTTATTATTCTTGATGTAATGATGGAGCAACCTGATGATGGGATTCAGATGGCTCGAGAATTAAGGGCTGATGGGATGAATATGCCGATTTTGATGTTAACAAGTATTTCAAAGGTTTTAGGTATGGATTTTGCGAAGGATAAGGATATGGTTCCTGTTAATGAATTTGTGGAAAAACCGATTGAACCTGAACAATTAGTAAAGAAAGTTGAAAAGCTTTTAAAAGGAGGAAAGTAATAATGATCCATAATGATAGAGATAAACTGCGTTCAGAGATTGTTTCTTTAATAGAAAAGTATGGAAAGAATAGAAGTTCATTAATTCCTGTATTACAAGAAATTCAGAAGAACTATTCTTATATTTCTGAATATGCAATGCAGATTATTGCAGATATTTTGAATATACATCCTGTTGAAGTTTATGGAGTAGTATCATTTTATAGTTTTCTTGATGAAAAGCCCAAAGGCAAATTTATGATTCGTCTTTGCAGATCACTATCATGTGATTTTGCAGGAAAAAATGCAATAGCTCGTCAGCTTGAAAATGAACTTGGTATCAAATTTGGAGAAAGCACTGAAGATGGGAAATTTAGTCTGGAATGGACAAATTGTCTGGGTATGTGTGATCAGGGTCCTGCTATGATGGTAAATGATCAGATATTTGTGAAGTTAACTCCAGCAAAAGCTCATGATATTATAGAGGGTTGTAAGAAAGTTTTCGGTCCACATGCTATGCAGAAGATGCAGGTTTTGAGGTCAAATGTAGAAGAATCCAGGGCAAAGCTTACTTTTGATAAAATTGATTCAAACGCTGTAATTGAAAAATTGCTCTCGATGAAGCGCTCTGAGGTGATAGATGAGATTATAAAGTCAGGGCTCAAAGGTCGCGGCGGGGCAGGTTTCCCAACTGGAATAAAATGGAATTTAACCGCTTCAGCAAAAGATGAAAATAAATTTGTAGTATGTAATGCAGATGAAGGTGAACCTGGAACATTTAAAGATAGAACTTTGATGACACGTTATGCCGATTTGCTTTTTACTGGAATGATAGTTGCTGGTTATGCAGTGGGAGCTAAAAAAGGTTATCTTTATTTGAGAGGAGAGTACACATACATACGTGATATGCTCGAAAAAGTTATGGAAGAAAGGCGAAAAAATGGTTTTTTAGGCAAGATTAAATCTGCTGATTTCTCTTTTGACATCGAAATTAGAATGGGAGCAGGTGCTTACGTATGTGGTGAAGAGACTGCGTTAATCGAATCTCTTGAAGGCTTTAGAGGAGAGCCAAGGAATCGTCCTCCATTCCCCGTTGATACAGGTTTTCAGGGGCATCCAACAACAGTTAATAACGTAGAAACTCTTCTATGGGCTGCAGCTATAATTGGAAATGGTGCAGATTGGTTCAAAAAATTTGGAACTGAAAAATCACCTGGACTCAAAATATTAAGCATTTCAGGTGATTGTAAAAAGCCTGGTATTTATGAATATCCTTTTGGAGTAAAAATATCAAAAATATTGAAAGATGTTGGAGCAGAAGATGCAAAGGCAGTTCAGATTGGAGGCGCCTCAGGACAATGTATTCCAGCTAAGAATTTTGAACGCGCAATCGCCTTTGAAGATATTGCAACAGGAGGTTCGGTGATTATAATAGGACCAAATCGTTGTATGACTTCTGTTGCTCATAATTTCCTTGAGTTTTTCGTGGATGAATCCTGTGGGCAATGTAATCCTTGTCGTTTGGGGACCGTAAAACTTCTTGAGACAGTTGAAAAATTAATGGAATGTAAATGTTCAATTGAACATTTAAATGAGGTTTTAAAACTTGGTGAAACTATGCAACTGGCTTCAAAATGCGGATTGGGGCAATCCGCTCCTAATGCATTTATTTCGATAGCCGATAATTTCAAAGATGAAATTATGGGACATTGTTCTTCAAACTAAAAAAAAAGGAATTAAGACTATGGAAAAAAATACAGATAGAGCTCCTGTAAGTCAAAAAATAAAAAAAATTGAATCTGTAAATCCAGATGCAATCGGAGGTACAGTAAAAGTTACTATTGATGGTAAGGAATCTAAAGTTTCAATGGGAACAACTATCCTTGAAGCTGCAAAAAATCTTGGAATCAGAATTCCAACTTTATGTCATCACCCGGATCTTTGTGTGGCAGGAGTATGCAGGGTTTGTGTTGTAGAAGTTGAAGGACAGCGCACTTTACAGGCGTCATGTGCTTATCCAATTACACAGCCTATTTCAGTAAAAACACATACTAGAAAAGTCCGTCAGGCAAGAAGGCATATACTGGATCTTCTCCTGTCAGAACACTACGGTGAATGTTATTCGTGCTTCAGAAATAATAATTGTGAATTACAGTCTCTTGCGAAAGAATATGGAGTTGACTTTTATAGATTTGGTCATCCAGAAAAACCCAGATTTAAAAAAGATAAATCAAGCTACTCCGTAATTCGGGATATGGACAAATGCGTCCTGTGCAGAAGATGTGTCAGAACGTGCATCGATCTTCAAGAAGTAGGTGTTCTTGAAGCTGTGAAACGCGGCAATAAAACAAAGATTGAAACATTTTCTGCAAAGCCTTTGAAAGATGTTATTTGTATAAATTGTGGACAGTGCATAAATAGATGTCCTACAGGAGCTTTACGGGCAAATGACCCATCAGATGAAGTTTGGGCCGCAATTGATGATCCAAAAAAACACGTCGTTATACAAACAGCTCCAAGTCCGCGTGCTGGCATTGGTGAAGAGTTTGGCCTTGAACCTGGAGTACCTCTGACTTATCAAATGAATACAGCTCTCAGACTCTGTGGGTTTGATAAAGTCTTCGATACAAATTTTACTGCTGACCTGACAATTATAGAAGAAGGAACAGAATTAATACTTCGTCTTTACAAGGCACTTGTTCTCAAAGATAAGTCTGCAGTTCTTCCACAATTTACAAGTTGTTCTCCAGGCTGGATCAAGTTTATAGAGCACTTTTATCCGGAAATGTTGCCCCATGTTTCTTCAGCAAAAAGTCCACAACAAATGTTTGGAGCTGTAATAAAAACGTATTATGCACAAAAACATAATATAAATCCGGAAGATATAGTAACAGTTGCACTCATGCCTTGTTCAGCCAAAAAATTCGAATGTAACAGACCTGAAATGTGCGACAGCGGTTTCAAGGATATTGATTATGGATTAACAACAAGAGAGCTTGCCCAGATGATTCGTGAAGCCGGTATAGACCTACCAAAAATGGAAAAATCAGATTTTGATGATCCATTTGGACCAGCAACAGGATCAGGAGTTATTTTTGGTGCAACAGGTGGAGTTATGGAAGCTGCCTTGAGGACAGTTGTAGAATTAGTTACAGGGGAAATTTATGACCCTGATAAACTTGCAAGTATGGTCTCTGAAATTAGAGGATTTGAAGGAATTAAATACAAAGAATTAACGCTTCCAGAAAAACTTGGTCCTATTCCAGAACTACTTAAGAAAAATAAACATATTCCATTTAAAGATTGGAACTGGCTCAAAGGTGCAACTCTTAAGCTTGCGGTGTGCCATGGAACAGCTAACGCTAAAAAAGTTCTCGAAAATATAAAAGCAGGTGGTAAGTTTGCTGAATGCCACTTTATCGAATTCATGGCTTGTCCTGGCGGATGTCTCGGAGGTGGAGGACAACCCATCCCTACCAGTCCGGAAATCAGAGCAAAAAGAGCGAAAGCAATTTATGATGAGGATAAGTCTTATAAGGTAAGAAAGTCTCATGATAACCCAGCTGTAATAGAACTCTATGAAAAGTTCTTTACTGAAGGACCATGCAGTCATTTAGCTCATAAATTACTGCATACACACTATACCCCAAGAGGGAAATACATATATTAATTTGCAAAATTTTATAGTTAAAAATTAATACATTTAAGCTCCGCATTGTGCGGAGCTTTTTTTTGGCTCTTACTTCATCTTCAGATATAACACGCAAGGGTTTTGACATTGTGGTGAATAATACTCCCCAGAAAAATCTGGAGTAGTTCCTACACAGGCATCCTTTGTTTTCGCAACATACTGGTCAAACGCAAAATCATATTTAAATAGAAAAGATTAGATTAAATTATTTCTACATTGCTTATCTTTCTACATGTAATATAGTAAGCGCCCAAATTAGCAGAAAATTATTGTTTTGAACTTTGATGCTTTTTATTGGTTTTGTGTATTCTTAATTAAGAATTAAGAGATACTTCTATGAGACTTCAATATTATATCCAAAAAAATTTTGAAGGAGATGGGGGAATTAAACAACTCTGGGCAATCGCATACCCCATGATTCTATCTTCCGGATTTGAGACTTTTGTGATGTTTCTGAATAGACTCATGTTGTCAAAGGTTTCGCCTATACAGATGGCAGCTATGCTTAATGCTGGTCTCACTTGTTTTACTATGATGACATTTTTTCTTGGTCTCATAGGGTATTCTTCGGCTATCACTGCGCATTTATATGGGGCAGGCAGGAAGAATGATTGCGCAAAGATGACTTTTCAATCTCTGCTGCTTTCAATGTTATCATATCCTATTATAATTGCCTTGATACCTCTTGGTTATATGAGTTTTAAAATAGCCAACCATAGCCCTGTGCAATTAGACATTGAGAAGGAATATTTCTTTATTTCCATGATTGTAATTTCATTTTTTACTCTTCTTAAAACGCCATTTGCATCTTTTTTTTCTGGGATTGGTAGGACGAATAAAATAATGACAGCTAATTTTGTTGGATTAGCTATTAACCTTATCTTTGCATATTTACTTATTTTTGGCAAATTTGGTCTTCCGCGCCTTGAAATAAGAGGTGCTGCTATTGCCATAGCGCTCAGTACTTTTGCGAATTTCGCAACTTTATTGTTTTTTTACTTAAGAGAAGAGAATGTTCTTGAATTTAATATCAGGGAATCTTTTAAATTTGATTCTAACCTTATGAAGAAACTTATTCGTTTTGGTTTTCCTTCAGGACTTGAATTTCTAATAAATATGTCTGCATTCACATCTATGGTTTCGATGTTTCACGGCTATGGAGAAATTGTTGCATCTGCGGTAACTATAGCATTTAGCTGGGATATGGTATCTTTTGTGCCAATGGTTGGTTTGCAAGTTGCGGTTATGACACTTGTTGGCCAGAATATTGGACGTAAGAATTTAGCTGCTGCGATACGTTCTGCTTATTCTGGAATGAAGATAGTGATTTTTTATTCCGGGACGATGTTATTGTTATTTTTATTTATTCCTTCGTTACTTGCGGAAATCTTTCGGCCAGAACGTTGTGAATACTGGGAAGAAATCAGGAATTATGCTATTCCGATGGTAATGATGATGTCAGTTTATCCTATCTCAGATGGTTTTTTGATAGTTTTTTCAGGTGCCATCAGGGGAGCTGGAGATACTAGCTGGGCGATGTTCGCATCTGCAATTCTGCATTGGTCGGCTGCATTAATTACATGGATTGTGGTAAAAGAGTTAGCGCTTCAGCCGTTATTTTCATGGGGTATTTTTGTTCTTTGCTTTCCATTTTTTGGTCTTACCTTTTTTCTCAGGTTTTTGAGTGGAAAATGGAAAGATAAAAAAGTCCTGGCAAATGAATAATAATTCCAATTGAAAAAGATTTTTTTATTTACATGCCAGTTTTATATTCGAAGAAATTTGTTTTTATTTTTAAATCATTTGAAACTTTATTCATCAAAGCGATAATACCCGGTTTTTCGGTCGCGTAATGTCCTGCAGCAATAACGCTTATACCTGATTCTTCTATTGTATGAAATGAACTGTGATGGATTTCTCCTGTTATTAAGCAATCAATATTTTGTCTTGCAGCCTCAATTATTGCCTCGGTTCCTGGACTTCCTGCGATTATCGCAATTTTACTAATATTGCGTGAAACATTTCCGTAAATTTTTGATTTTGTATTCAATATTTTGTTGAGCAATTTTGCTAATTCAGGGGGGACGCTCTTTTTTCTGAGGAATCCTTTTACTCCGATATAAGTATTTGCGAATTTCGCAAAGGCTTTACACTTTGTAAGAAGTATTTTTTTTGCTATAATTGTATTATGATTTAATGTCGGATGGCAATCAAGTGGAAGGTGAGCTGAATAGAGGGAAATATTATTCTTAAACAGAAAAGAAATCCTCTTAGCATTTATTCCAGTTATTCTTTTGAGTTCATCGTTCCAGCTTATTCCATGATGGGTAAATACTAATTCCGCATTTTTTTCCTTTGCAAATTCAAATAGTTTTAAACTTGTGTCTACGGCAAAGACTATCTGAGATATATTTAAAGATGCTTCTATCTGAAGTCCATTATTTGCCTTGTCAGGAATCGAATCAATTTTTAATATTTCATCAAAATATTTTACTATTTCTGTAAGTGGGATTGTTTTCATGATTTATATTCAGTTTTTTGTGTGAGAGAATGATTTTTTGTGTAAAATCTGTGAAAAATTACTTTCCAACGAAGTTCACTTTCTCTTTTTTGATTGAGCCATGTTTCTAACTTTTCTTCCGGGCAATTTGATATTTCTTTTATTTCTGATGTGGTGCAACGGAAGAGGACGGCATAAGGTCTGGAAAAACCTGAATTTAAGATTTTTTTCTCCGCATTTGAGAGAGTTTTTGAGGCAAAAAGATTTCTAATTATGAGGAAAGCCGGACATAATATTGCAATAACCCAGAAAGGAATTATTGGAATATTTAATTTAGCAAAAATATTCAGAAGTTGAACTGCAAGAAGCAAAAAAACGGGAGCAATGAATATCAATGCATCAAATTCAGCTCTAAATGTCCCCCCGAAGAGTCGCCTGATAAAGCTTGGTGATATTCTGTATGCAAAGTTTTCATCAAAAACTCTGTCAGAAAGGGGCATTCTGATACTATGGCACAATTCGTGAGCGAGCAACTCATCTCTGTTATATAGCAACCAGCGTTTTTTATTTCTGAAGGCTGAGCGTATTATGAACACAGTCATATTTACTTCAGGAATAATTATTGAGCATCCTCCCCATAATGGACCAAGGCTTTTTGACATAAAGAATCCTGGGACCCAATCAACTTCAAATGCGTATTCGTTTTTTGTAGGGGCAGAAGCTTCTAACATAATCTCCCTTGAAATTTTATCTTTTGCACTGAGGGAACAGATTCCCTCAAGGTCAAATTTTTCTGAATCTTGTAGAGCTTGTTCTATAATCTGGAGATTCTGGTATAGCTCAGTTAATCTCTTTTTAAAATTTTCGACATTTTCCTCTGGAGCGAGTATCAAACCTTCTGAATCAAGTTCAGCTAAGAGTTCTAAATTTGAATCTGAAATTTCAGATATTTTTGTTTTATTAATCATAATGATTTAAAATAACGCAACTTTTTTATTTTTGAAATGAAAAAGATTCTTATTGTTTAAAGAAAAAAGAGTATTAAATTATCTGTTTTTCTGTAATTCTAAGAGTAATAATATGCACAGGATTTTTTTACAATTAGGACCTCTTACAATAACCTGGTATGGAGTGATGGCTGGTATTGCGGCTATTTGTTCTCTAATTATGCTCAGGCGGAATAAGGCATATGCTGGCATGAATGATGATCAGTGCTATGATTTGCTCATTTATGGTGTTCTTTCTGGGATAATTGGGGCAAGGGTTTTTTATGTTGTTCAATTTTGGGATAATTTTCGAGGTAAATTTCTTGAAATTTTTAAAGTCTATCATGGTGGACTCGTGTTTTATGGTGGTTTTTTATTTGCGATTTTGGCAATTTATATTTTTTCAAGGAGAAATAAGCTGGATTTCTTGCGTGTGTTAGATTTGTGTGCTCCTGCTCTTCCTCTTGGACATTTTTTTGGCAGGATAGGTTGCTTTCTGAATGGTTGTTGTTTTGGGAAGCGGACAGATTCTATTTTTGGCGTGGTATTTCCGAAGGGATCTGACCCATATTATTTTTATGGATGTGAAGTAAAAATTCATCCCACGCAACTTTACGAAGCATTTGGACTTATTATTATATTCTTTATCTTTCTCAAGCTTTTTCCTAAACTGAAGAAAGGACAGCCATCTTCTTTATATGTTATTTTGTATGCATTATTGCGATTTTCGGTTGAAATTTTCAGAGGAGACCATAGGGATTTTATTTTCGGGATATTTACTCCTGCTCAGTTTATTTGTATTCTAATATTCCCTATAGCCGTGTTTTGTTATTATTATTTTGGATTAAATTATAAAACTGATATTTTGCAAAAAGATGAAAGAAAATAGATTTTCACTGTTAAAGAATATAAAGTTGTTTGTTATAGGTTATCTGATGGGGGCGGCAAATGTGATTCCAGGTGTATCAGGGGGGACTGTTGCCTTTGTTTCAGGAATTTATGAAGAATTAATTTTATCTATAAAAAATTTGGCATCGCTTGATATGCTGAAGAAGATTTTTAATTTTCAAGTAAAGGGTTTTTTTGATAGCATAATCTTTCTCTCTTCGATTGGACTTGGAACTCTTTTTGCTTTTGCTACTCTTGCAAAATTTATTACATGGCTTCTGGATAATTATCAGGTTTACACTTATTCAGTGTTTTTAGGTTTAATTTTAGGGTCTATCTTTATTGTGTCAAAAATGATAAAAAGTTGGAACTTTTTGTCTATTTTGGCTTTATTATGCGGTACGTTTTTTGCCTACATTATAGTGAATATGATTCCTTATGAAACTCCTAATGAGTGGTGGATAAGTTTTTTATGTGGAATTATTGCAATTATAGCAATGATATTGCCGGGAATTTCGGGGTCATTTTTATTGCTTATCTTAGGGCAGTATAAATACGTTTGGGGGGCGATAAGTAATATTAGCAGGTTTCAATTTTCAATAGCGGATATATCAACTTGCTTCTGGATAGGGGTAGGAGCTGTAATTGGGCTTGGTGTTTTTTCTCACTTTTTGAATTGGCTATTCAGAAAATATCACGACCTTACAATTGCATTATTAAGTGGTTTTATGATAGGTTCATTATGGCGTCTATGGCCATGGCAGAGGACAGTTGTGTTTTCTGCGAAAATCGCAAATCAGGTTTTAAGGATTGATATAAATTCTGATGGGATAAAGAAATTTGAAGAATTGAGAAGTGCCGGAGCAAAATTTAAAGCCTTGGTTAATGAGAATTTTCTTCCGAAACAGTTAGATTTTTCTGTAATTTTAGCAATAGTCCTTGTCTTTACGGGAATTATATTTGTAGTACTTTTCGAAATGATGGCTATAAAGAAGAAAAAAGAATAAAGGTATTTATTTTCATTTATTTTTCTGAAGCACGTATTAATCTGTCGGCAATAGCTAATCCGAGCCCCTTTTTTTTCGGTAATATTGTATAAATTGCTTTGAGCTTTAATTTATCGAGCTCGGCGAGAGTGGAATATAATTGTGCGGCAGCTTTGCGAAAATCGCAATCTGAAGTTAAGAGTTTTGTAATTTTGAATTGAGATACTTGTTTGGGTGAAATTTTTTTAAAGGAGAGGAGTGCAGATTTGATTTTTTTTTCATCTGAGATATCATTCGGGCTCTTGATTATGAAGATTGGGGTTTTTGGGGAGTAATGTTTTTTTTGCATTCCTGGAGCTTCTGATGATTGTGTTGAACTCTTTTTTATAGATATTTTCCCAATTAATCTTTCGATTTTTTCTACACTTATGGAGCCTGCTCTAAGAAGTTGTGGCTTATCTTCGTTAAGAAAGGAAATAATAGTGGATTCAAGTCCTTTTATACAGTCTCCTCCGTTAATTGCGAAATTCGCATTTTGAATAATTTCTTTTGAAATGTCAGAGTATCTCGTTGGGCTCAGTTGTGAAAATAGATTTGCGCTTGGAGCTGCTATTGGACCAGAATATTCAATAAGTTTTAATGCAATAGGATGCATTGGCATTCTAACGGCAACGCTGGGAAGATTTGCAGTTACAATATCCGGGATAATCTGTTTTTTTCTGAGAACAATAGTTAGAGGTCCTGGCCATAGATTTTCCATCAAGATTTTTGCTTTTGCAGGTATTTCTAAAACGATTTTATTAAGCATTTCAAAGTTTGATATATGAACGATTAATGGATCATAGCTTGGCCGTTTTTTTATTGAGAAGATCTTTTCTACGGCTTTACGGTTTTCTGCATTTGCGGCAAGACCGTAAACAGTTTCAGTTGGCATTACCACAGTGCCATTATTTTTTATGACTAAGCTTGCCTGAAGTATTTTTTCTTCGAGTTCGTTATTGTTGTTATAGATTTTCTGTAAATTTTCATTAATTTGTATAAATTCAGCAGCAGAGAGAATATCTGGTAGTATTTTTGCATTAGTTTTTTCTGCTTCATTGCGGTATTTTAAGCCGTTCCCTGATAGTAGATATAAGCTTTTTATAGGATACTTTTGTGTCATTATAAAATTTGAAGGATGATTTCCGATTATATATGAGTCTTTTAGGTTTATATCATATTTTTCTATTGCTTTTATCAGGAAATACGTGGGTGATTTGCGATATTCGCAATTGTGATTGGAATCGTGAGCAAAGATTTCTACTATCTTAATTGATTTTGCATTTAGTTGTTGTATTAATTTTGGGACTTTTTCTAATTCATTTTTAGAAATAAATTTTCCTGAAGTGGTTCTCTGGTTTGCGATGATGAAGATGAGAAAGTTATATTCAGAAATAATTTTTAAGGCATCGAATATTTCTGAATGGGATTTTATTTTATCTGGGAAATTTATGTCTAAATTTTCCGTTATCGCACCATCTCCATTCAGAAATACTGCTTTATTTTTTTTCATAGTGATAAAAAGTAGAGTGGACTTTTTGTCCACGCTACTTTATTCATTTTTTTATTATGAAAGTCTTTGTTTCATACTTTCAAATTGTTGTATCATTCTTTTTGGGACTCTATTTCCGAATTTAGAGAAGAATTTTAGTATGTCATCGAGTTCTGAGAACCAGGCTTTTTTATCTACGGTCAGGAGTTGATTCAGATCTTCGTTTGAGATATTTAGTCCTGATAAATCTAATTCATGTATTTGTGGTAAGATTCCTATTTCAGTGACTCTGCCATTTACTTTTTTATCAACTCTTTCGCACATCCATTTTAAAACTCTTGCATTATCGCCGAAACCAGGCCATAACCATTTGCCTTCCGGGCTTTTTCTAAACCAATTGATGTAGAAGATTTTAGGAGATTTATTGCCGAGTTTGTCTCCCATATTGAACCAATGCTGCCAGTAATCAGCCATATTGTATCCACAAAATGGGAGCATTGCAAATGGATCTCTTCTGAGAGAGGATTTTACATCAAGAGCTGCAGCTGTTGGTTCTGATGCGGCTGTAGCGCCGATATAAACGCCGTGATCCCAGTTAAAAGCTTCAGTTACGAGTGGGACGACAGAACTTCTTCTTCCTCCGAAAATAAATATATCAATTGGAACACCTTCTGGATTTTCCCAATCTGGGCATATAACAGGGCATTGCTTTGCTGGTGCGGTGAATCTTGCATTTGGATGTGCGCCTTTTTCGCCGGATTCAGGAGTCCATTTTCTTCCTTTCCAATCTGTGCCTGAATTGCAAGTTGTGCCAATACCTTCCCACCAGACATCGCCGTCATCAGTTAATAAGCAATTTGTAAATATGGTGTTTGATTTGATAGTTTCCATAGCCATTGGATTTGATTGATAGCTTGTTCCTGGTGCAACGCCGAAAAATCCAGCTTCAGGATTTATAGCTCTAAGGGAACCATCTGGACCTATTTTCATCCATGCTATATCATCTCCAATGCATTCACATTTCCAGCCTGGTATGGTAGGTTGCAACATTGCGAGATTGGTTTTTCCACATGCTGAAGGGAAAGCCGCAGCTATGTGGTATTTTTTTCCTTGTGGATTTGTAAGGCGCAGGATAAGCATGTGTTCTGCCATCCAGCCTTCTCTTTTTGCCATTACAGATGCAATGCGCAATGCAAGGCACTTTTTGCCGAGCAGGGCATTTCCCCCGTATCCTGAACCATAGCTCCATATTAGATTTTCTTCCGGGAAAAGGGAAATATACTTTTGTTCTATTGGCGCGCATGGCCATTTTCCATTATCTTTCTCTCCTGGAGCCAGTGGTTTGCCTACTGAATGCAGACATGGAATAAACTCTCCATCAGTATCAAGAATATCGAGAATTTTTGTTCCAACTCTCGTCATAATATGCATATTTACAACGACATATGGAGAATCAGTAAGTTCAATACCAATTTTAGATATTGGAGAACCAATAGGACCCATACTGAATGGTATAACGAACAATGTTCTTCCTCTCATGCAGCCTTTATACAATCCGAGCATTGTTTTTTTCAATTGTTCTGGATCTATCCAGTTGTTTGTAGGCCCTGCATCATCTTTATTATGGGATGCAATGTAAGTTCTATCTTCTACTCTGGCTACATCTGGTGGATCGGATCTGAAGTAAAAACAATTAGGTCGTTTTTCTTCGTTTAATTTTATTGCCATACCGCTATCTGTCATTTCTTTCATTAATGAGTCATATTCCTGTTTTGACCCATTACAGATTACGACTTTTTCTGGTTGGCATAATTCTTCAATTTCCGCTATCCACGAAGTGAGTTTTGCGTGTTTTAGGCCATAATTTTTATTGATCATTTTTTACCCTTTTTTTAGATTTTTTATAGCTTGATTGATATTTGAGAAGAGTTCATCGAGTTGATTAAGTGGGACAGAAGAGAAAGCTATTCGCATAAAACCAGATAACACAATTACCCCGGTGTTATATTTCGACAGGAGTTCTTCTCTAAGGGGTTCTGCATCAACGCCAATTGGTTTTACACACATGAAATAGCCTGAATTAAATGGCATTGGCTGAAAGTTATTCAGGTAATCTGGATTTTTTCTGAATATATCAATCACTTTTTTGTATCTTTCAAACAGTATATTAAACTTTTCATTTTTTTCTTTTTCATAATCGCTGCTTTGATAGGCTTTTATCAGCATTGATTGGGCGATTCCTGAACAATTTGATACTGTTGCTCTTACAGCACCAGCCGCTTTAGCTTCAAATGCCTTTAATTGTTTTTCATTGCTGTCTTTTATGGCGAAAGTTATAAATCCAATTCTGAAACTCCAAACATAATCTTCTTTTGTAGGCCCGTCAATTTTTACAGCCAGTATATTTTTGTGAAGGTCTGCAAAAAGCGAAAATAAAGACTCTTTAAAAATATCGTCTTCGTAAAACAAACCAAAATAAGCATCATCAATTATAACGAGGATGTTATGACCTTCTTCAGCTAATTTCAAAAATTCTTCCTTTATCTTCAAAGCCTCTGCTTTGGAAAGGGAATATCCAGCAGGATTATTTGGGAAATTGAGCAGAACTATTTTCTTTGCGGAACTGGAGTTCCTTATTGCCTGGATTAAGCCGTCAGTGTTATAGGCATTATTTTTAAATGTTTCATAGTAAGTAAATTTTGCCCCAAAAGCTGTCCGAAAGATAAGTTCATAATTATCCCAGTTCAGATCTGATATAATTATTTCGTCATTTTCATTTACAAACAAATATGCGCAGATATTTAACCCATGAGTTAATGCGCTTGTTACGACCGGGATACTGAAATTTTTTCCTTCCAGCAATGGATTTTTTTTCAATATTTGTTCTTTCCATAATTCTCTCAACCTGGGAAGCCCAAAACTTGGAGTATAGAGAAAGAAGTCGGGACTTACGTTTATCAATTTTTCTATGCATTCAAGGGTAAGAGGAGAACCATCTTCTTCAGAAGCTGTTCCTATTGTTGCATTAATTTTTGAATTTTTAGCTTCTGCGGATTGGCCGAGGATGCCTTTGAATGGAAAGTAAATTCTCTTTCCTCTTTCCGAAAAGAAAGAGAAGGCAGAATTAGGAGCAGATCTTATGTCATTATTCAGGTTTTCTGTGAGTTCTCTGTTAACTTCAGTCATATCTTTTCTCCATTTTCTACTACTTCTCTAATTTTTTGATATCCAAGGTGTGCAAAGAGATGATCGAGAAGTATTATTGCTGTGAAATTTTCTGCAACGGGCCAAACTCTTGCTACAATTGTAGGATCACGACGTGTTATTGCAGCAAGCTCTTTGTTTTCGAGGGTATATTTATCTATAGTATTTTGTGGTTTTGCTATAGTTGGAGTGCCCTTTACTGCGAGGCGAATAATAACGTCTTGTCCAGTGCTAAGCCCACCGGTTATGCCACCAGCATTATTAGAATCAAAGATTACTTTTCCATTTTCCGAATGCATACGATCATTACTTTCGTATCCTGTCATATCTTTTACCTTAAATCCGGCTCCGACTTCAACTCCTTTTACTGCACCGATTCCGAGGAGTCTACCTAATTCGGCATCGAGTTTATAGAATACAGGTTCACCTAAACCTGCAGGTAATCCGGTTGCAATTACTTCTACTATGCCTCCGGCTGAATCACCCTGTGAACAAATTTTCATACAAGCTTTTACCATTTCATCAGCAACTGTAATATCTGGACAATTCACTATATAATGCACAGCATATTTTTCTTTTATTTCATCTTTATCCATCTTTTTTTGTTTTGCCCTTATCGTGTCAATTTCTTTTTCAATTTCTGCGAAAATCGCAACTTTTTCCAGAAATCTCATATCATTTTTAACTCTGCCTCTGGTATAAACTTCCTGATAGAAGGGATCATAGTCTCTGCGCATTTTTTTATAATTTTCTGTGTAATTGTAGATTTTTTTGCTGTCAATTACTGGGCACTCTACTCCTGCTAATTCTTTCACATATGAAAAAACTTTAATTCCGAATTTTGATAATACTCTTTTTGCAATATATCCCGCTGCGACTATTGTAGATGTATAACGACCAGAAAATATTCCAGCACCTATTGCATCATCACATGGACCATATTTGATGAATGACGCGTAAGAAGCATGACCTGGACGTGGCGTACGGTTTGTATCCTGATACTGTTTTATATGAATAAAATGCCTATCAAGATTTGGAATTAAAATTGTAAAAGGAGTTCCATTTGTTAAGAATGCATTATTTGCGCCTTCTATAGTATCGGCAGCATTTACTCCTGTATATATTATTGGTAAGTCGGGTTCTTTCCTTGGAGATGATAATTCATCGGCTCCTGGCTTTCTCAAAAGTAAGTCCCCATAAATTTCCTCTTCTGTTATGAGCATGCCTGTGGGTACTCCCTGGATTACGCTCACTAACCCTTCCTGATATGAACCTCCAGCTACAGTAACCTGAAAGTTTCTACCAAAACTACAACCAATCATTTTTACTCCTTTAGTTCAATTTAAGTTAGTCTCGACTCAGCCGAGAGGCCAAAAGATAATCGAAAAAAAAGAAAAATCAAATAAAAAAAATTTTTTTTT